>Ga0256405_10000070_pt1 | contig 294456 bp, 265 predicted proteins | sample RumenRJG_02DNA_FD_189096 | JGI IMG/M metagenome (GOLD analysis project Ga0256405, IMG submission 189096) | Bovine rumen microbial communities from Lethbridge, Alberta, Canada - RJG_02 | ecosystem: Host-associated > Mammals > Digestive system > Stomach > Rumen | place: Canada: Alberta...
GTGACTATAGCACGGAGGTCCACCTCTTCCCATTCCGAACAGAGAAGTTAAGCCCCGTCGCGCCGATGATACTGCATTAGCTTGTGGGAAAGTAGGTCGTCGCCACCCCCTTACAGAAAAGGAGCCACAATGGCTCCTTTTTTTGTTTATATTTAAACTAAAATAATTATCTTTGCATCGTGAAAACTCTAAGGGTCATATTATTATTAATAGGTGTAATGACAAGCCATTTTTTGATGGCAAGCACTACCCTTTTACATGAAAATGATTCCACAAGAGTTGACTCTACATTAGTGAGATATTTTTACGACAAGCTTGATAATCAACAGCTTGGAGATGTAAAAGTTTGGGACACCACTACCCTTTCAGCTTCATTTTACGACCCGACAAATCCTCTTTTTGAATATTATCAGGAATTGAGTAACTCGGGACATGCTCATAACAATTTGGAGTTCTACTTCCCTACTTCTATCGGTTTCAACAATAATCTGATATCTTACGACAAATTCATCATAACAAAATCAAAAGTCCTCTACCCTATTGTTTATCAACCATTTACAGAGATAAGCTATATGATGGGAAGCAAAAAGGAACAGCATTTAAATGTTCTTTTCTGCAGAGAATTTTTGCCAAGATTTTTCGTCTCACTGAATTTTAATATCGATTACGCTCCATCCGTCTATCAGCGAAGCTATGCGCAAAACCTTTATTTTGCTGGCAGTTTCCGTTGGAACACCAAAGATGAACGTTATGGCCTGAATGGTTATTATGTCACAAATAAAATCGATGTTTACGAAAACGGCGGTATAACCCACGACTCTATTTTTGTGGATCTGATTGAGACCGATAAATCTGTTATCCCGGTTAATTTGAGTGGCGCAAGCAATTTGATAAAGGTCTCGGGCTTCGGTGTTAATCAGTACTTTATTTTAAGCAATTCTGATATCCAGACAGAGAAAAAAATTGGTCTCGGTAGAATCAATTATTCGTTTGATTATCAACGGAATAGATATCTTTATAAAGATACTGACCCGACGTCGGATTTTTATTCAAAATATGATCCGGTTTTGAATACAGATATGACTTTAGACAGCCTGACTTTTTATACGATAAAGAATGAAATCAGTTGGAACTCATTAAGTTACGGTAAATACGACAACGACATTCCATTATATCTGACATTCGGAGCTGAGCACAATTATACTCGTCATAAAGGATACAAAGAGATTGTGACAGGAGAGCAATTTGGTGAGGTGGCGTATCAGAATATCAGGGCAAAAGCCGGAATTATTATAAATCTTTTCAAATCGACAAGAATTACTGGTAAAGGCGAGCTTATTTTGAGCGATTATCATGCGGGAGATTTCATTTTAAACGGCCAATGGAAGCAGTTTTTGGGCACCTACAAGAGAAATATTGGTGCTTTAGTGTTTGATGTGAATCTTTCAAGACAATCACCGGATTGGTTTGAAGAGACTTATTATTCAAACAATTTCAGATGGAGTAATGATTTCAGTCCATCGACATATTTGAAATTGCAAGGAGCCTATGAAACTCCTTGGTTCTCATTAGGTATTAAGCAGACAACTATCGATCATTATATTTATTTCGGTGAAAACGCGAAGCCGGTGCAACACACTGGAACCATTTACATCACATCGACTTATGCGAAACTTACCATCAATGTGAAATATTTCGAGATTGGCGCATTCGCATCAATGCAAGTCACTGATCATGATAATATTGTACATCTTCCTTTGTATTATGGAAAGGTGAAATTTGGCTGGAACATCAATCTTGTGAAAGGAATTTCGCTGATTCAGCCAGCCGTTGTCCTCAATTATTTCACAGAATATTATGCTGATGCATACATGCCTGCTACGAGGACATTCTATCTTCAGAATGACGTAAAAATCGGAAACTATCCGTTCTTGGATTTTTATCTGACAATTAAATTGAAACGCGCAAACATTTACGTTGGATATACCAATATCTACAGTTTAACCAAGGTCAACAGATATTTTACCACACCTCATTACCCGATGAGGGATTCGAAAATCGTTTTTGGAGTAAAATGGCGTTTGTATAAGTAGTTACACCATTCCACGCTGTTTCTTGATTCTATCGTAAGCGTCGTTGATTTCCTGGAATTTCTTTTCTGCAGCTTTGCGAACATCTTCGCCGAGATATGCCACTTTATCAGGATGGTTTTTCTTTGCCATTTCGCGATAAGCTTTTTTCACCTCATCATCTGTAGCTGAAGAATCAATGCCGAGGATGGTATATGCATCGTCGACTTTTTTGACAAACATCGCCTGAATTGATTCAAAATCAGAGGTATAGACGCCCATGTAACGTGAAATCGTCTCGATGACATTGATTTCTGTTTCATGCACTTGACCATCAGCGTTAGCGATGCCAAACAGATAATGAAGCAGCTGGAGGCGTGATGAATAATCCATGTAGCGGCCAACTTGCTGGCTTACTTCGGCTACCTGGATATCCTGCTTCAAAATTTCACGCAAAGTTAGAATATATTTTTCTGCCTGTTCCTGGCCAAAATTTGACAAGAAAAAGTGCTTGACATAGTCAAGCTCAGACTTTTTCACGGTGCCATCGGCTTTCATCACAGCGGCGGAAAGCACGAGCAGACTTGAAGAGAAATCCTTTTGACGAGGGGTATCGCCAAGGAAGGCAGTGTCTTTCTTTGTGAAGTTATTTCCTAAAATCGAGCCGAGAGCTGCGCCAAGAATAGCGCCGATAGGTCCGAGGGCATAAAAACCGACTATAAAACCAAGAAAACTCGGCAGACATCCAAAACTTCTATTTGATTGATTATCAGTGTTATTATTCATATTTTTACTCTTGAATTCTACTTGTTGCTATTTTTTACAAAAATACAAAAAAATGTTAAAAAAATTTTACGAAAATTAACAAATTTTTACTAATTTTGCGCTTTTCAAAAAACGAGCAATTTTTGCTGAAATTGAAAATCATATAGTAGAACAACAAATAATTTTAGAAAAATGGGAAAAACCAAGTACGTTTATCTTTTCGGCAACCGTACAGCCGAGGGTAACTCAACAATGAAGAATTTGTTGGGCGGTAAAGGTGCAAACTTAGCAGAGATGTGTCTGTTAGGTTTACCAGTTCCAGCAGGTCTCACAATCACAACTGAATGCTGCACAGCTTATTACGCTAACAACTGCCAGCTTCCAGCAGGTTTGATGGACGAGGTTCATGCAGGTATCAAGAATATGGAGAAAATCATGGGCATGAAATACGGTGATGCTAAGAATCCTCTTTTAGTGTCATGCCGTTCAGGCGCGCGCCAGTCAATGCCAGGTATGATGGACACCGTTTTGAATATTGGTCTCTGCTCAAAGACAATCCCTGGATTGATCGCTAAAACACAGAACGAGCGTTTCGTTTACGATTCATATCGCCGTCTTATCATGATGTACGCTGACGTCGTCATGGAGAAGGCTGAAGACAGAGAGCCTGTCAAGGGTAAAGGCATCCGTAAGATTTTGGATGACAAACTCGATGCATTCAAGGCAAAGAAAGGCTACAAGTCAGATACAGACATCACAGCTGCTGAGCTCAAGGCTTTAGCTGAGGATTTCAAGAAGATTATCAAGAAAGAACTCGGAACAGAGTTCCCGGACGATGCAGAGATGCAGCTTGAAGGCGGTATCAGAGCCGTGTTCAAGAGCTGGAACGGCAAGAAGGCTGTGTCATACAGAAGAATCGAAGGTATTCCTGAGGATTGGGGAACAGCTGTCAACGTTCAGACCATGGTGTTCGGCAACATGGGTGAAAACTCAGCAACAGGTGTTGCTTTCACACGTGACCCTGCAACAGGTGACAACAAGTTCTACGGTGAATGGCTGATCAACGCTCAGGGCGAGGACGTCGTGGCTGGTATCCGCACTCCTAACCCATTGAACAAAGCCACCAAGAACGAGAAAAACAAGAAGATGCCTTCAATGGAAGAGCTTATGCCACAGACTTACAAAGAGCTGTGCGACGTTCGTGAAACATTGGAGAACTTCTACAAAGACATGCTCGATATCGAGTTCACAATCCAAGATGGTAAGTTATACATGTTGCAGTGCCGCGTCGGTAAACGTACTGGTGTTGCAGCAGTCAACATGGCTCTCGACATGCTTCACGAAGGCAGAATCGACGAGGCTACAGCTGTCATGAGACTCGGTGTCAACCAGATTGACGAGCTCCTCCACCCTATTCTCGACGCTAAAGACGAGAAGAACAAGAGCGTTTTGGCTCACGGTCTTCCGGCAGGTCCTGGCGGCGCGGTGGGTAGAATCGCATTGAGCAGCGAGAAAGCTATGGAATACAGAAACGCAAAGCAGGCTAACATCCTCGTCCGTGAAGAGACCAACCCTGAGGACGTTGAAGGTATGCGCGCTGCTGACGGTATCCTCACACAGCGTGGCGGTATGACCTCACACGCAGCTTTGGTTGCACGTGGCTGGGGCAAATGCTGCATCGTAGGTTGCGAGGCTGTCCATATCAACGAGAAAGAAGGCACTGTGAAAATCGGTGAAAAGACATACAAAGAAGGCGACATCATCTCACTCAACGGAACAAAGGGTTATGTGTACGACGGCTCGGTGAAGACCATCGACGCAACAGAGAACAAACGTTTCCAGGAGTTCATGAAGCTCGTCGACAAATATCGTAAGATGGGTGTCCGCACCAACGCTGATAACCCGGACGACGCACAGAGAGCTGTCAGCTTCGGCGCTGAAGGTATCGGCTTGTTCCGTATCGAGCACATGTTCTACGGCAAGAACAGCGAGAAACCTCTTGCTAAACTCCGTAAGATGATCCTTGCTGACACCACAGAAGCACGTAAGGCTGCTTTGGCAGAACTCGAGCCATACATCCTCGAGTCAGTGAAGGCCACAATGAAGGTTTTGGACGGCAAACCTGTCACCTTCCGTTTGATGGACCCACCATTACACGAGTTCGTGCCTCATACACTCGACAAGCAGAAAGCTGTTGCTGCAGATCCTGAGTACAACATCACTCTCAAGAAGCTCCAGAAACGTATCGAAGAGCTTAAGGAAGTCAACCCGATGATGGGCCTCCGCGGCGTACGTCTCGGTATCGTTTATCCAGAGATTTCAGAGACACAGTTCCGTGCTTTGTTTGAGGCTACAGCACAGTTGATGAAGGAGAAGAAACATCCACATCTCGAGATCATGGTTCCTCTCACAATCAACGTGAAAGAGCTTGAAAACCAGAAAGCTATCGCAGAACGCGTCAAGGCTGAGATGGAAAAGAAATACAAAGTCAACATTGAGTACATGTACGGCACAATGATTGAGATCCCACGCGCAACATTAGTCGCTGACAAGATCGCTGAAGTTGCACAGTTCTTCTCATTCGGTACCAACGACTTGACTCAGATGACATTCGGTTTCTCACGCGACGACGTCAACTCTATCGTTCACAGCTACATCGACCAGAAGATCATCCCTGCCGATCCATTCAACACATTGGATCAGGAAGGCGTTGGCCAGCTGGTGAAGCTCGGTGTTGAACGCGGACGTTCGACAAGAGACAACCTGAAGTGCGGCGTTTGCGGCGAGCACGGTGGTGATCCGGCATCAGTAGAGTTCTTCTACGGCGCAGGTTTGAACTACGTTTCATGTTCACCATTCCGCGTGCCGGTTGCAAGACTGGCTGCTGCACAGGCTGCAATTAAGGCTGAGAGAGCAAAATAATCGAATGATTAACAATAAAAAATGGGGTGTCGATTGGCATCCCATTTTTTTTATTTTTTTTAATCAAACTTATGTTTCCACCGTCTGTGACTCCATAGCCAGTAATATGGGTGGTTCTTTATCGTTTGTTCCAGTAATTCGACGTATTTCTGCATGATGGTGCCTTCAGGGAGGTCGTTGGGATTCTCGCAGATTTCATGGACATCGAGGCGGTATTTGCCGATACGCTCCTTTATCACTTCATAATAGAGGACCGGGAGGTTGTATTTGCGCGCAAAGCCTTCGGAGCCACGGATGAAACCTGTCTTACGATGCAGAAAATCAGTGACATAGCAGCGCTCAGGGTTGCTCGGATTCTGATCTGAGAGAATCATGTAGGCGGCTGGGATGTGGTTTTCTTCATGGTATGCCATCACCTCGCGGACGTTGTCGTGGAACACCACCTGGTCACCGTAACGTGTTCTGGCTCTGTTGATTAGCTTTTCGAAGACCTTGTTGGTGTTGTGCGCCCCTACCCCTATTCCGTGGTGCTTGAACTGCATATCGACACTCAAAACCATCCATTCCCAGTTATTGTGATGACTCGACATCAGAACGACACTCTTACCTTGGTCGAAATACTTATTCACCACCTCAGGATTCGAGCAATGATAACGACGTAAAACGTTTTTGCGACTCATTGTCAACATCTTAAGCATCTCGGCAGCAAGCTGAGCAAAGTGAAAATAATAACGCTGACGAGCCTTCCACACCTGCCATTTGCTCCATTCAGGGAATGATTTTGCAAAATTATCGTCAATAATCCGTCGCCTATACCTTATTATAAATGCCATTATCAGATAAAAAGGAAAACAAATCAGATAAAGCAGAAACAAAGGCAATATCGAAAGCGGATATAATATGAAATAAAACAAAAAATAAGTCATCTCTAAAATTTTTGCGGCGTAAAATTACATAATTTTTTTCAAAAGTGTTGTTTTATTCAAATTTTATTTAGAACTTTGCATTTTATTTAGGATTAATTCATCAATACAAAAGATATGGCTAAAAACATCAACGAATTGAGAGAGGCTTTGGCCTCTTACGGCATCAAGGATGTCAAGGAAATTTATTATAATCCTTCATACGAAGATCTTTACAAAGACGAGATGAATCCGGCTTTGACAGGTTTTGAGAAAGGTGTTGAGACCGAACTCAAGGCTGTCAACGTGATGACTGGTATCTACACCGGCCGTTCGCCTAAGGACAAATACATCGTCATGGACAAGAACTCGAAGGACACTGTGTGGTGGAACACCCCTGTTTATCCTAACGACAACCACGAGATGAGCGAGAAAGTGTGGAATGAGGTGAGAGACCTTGCAAAGAAACAGCTTTCAGGCAAGAACCTTTATGTCGTCGACGCTTTCTGCGGAGCCAACAAAGACACCCGCATGGCTGTGCGTTTCATCATGGAGGTGGCATGGCAGGCACACTTCGTGCTTAATATGTTCATCAAGCCAACCGAGGAAGAGCTGAAAGAGTTCAAGCCGAACTTCACTGTTTACACAGCTTCGAAGGCTAAGGTAGAGAATTACAAAGAGTTAGGATTGAACAGCGACACCTGCGTGGCATTCAACGTGACATCACGCGAGCAGGTTATCTTGAACACCTGGTACGGCGGCGAGATGAAGAAAGGCATGTTCTCGATGATGAACTACTACCTGCCATTGAAAGGCATCGCATCAATGCACTGCTCAGCAAATACTGACATGAAGGGCGAGAACACCGCTATCTTCTTCGGTCTGTCAGGAACAGGCAAGACCACCCTTTCAACCGACCCTAAACGTTTGCTTATCGGTGACGACGAGCACGGCTGGGACGACGAGGGCGTGTTCAACTTCGAAGGCGGCTGCTACGCAAAGGTCATCAACCTCGACAAAGAGAGCGAGCCAGACATCTACAACGCCATCAAACGCAACGCATTGCTCGAAAACGTCACCGTTGACGCAAAGGGCAAGATCGACTTCAAAGACAAGAGCGTGACCGAAAACACACGTGTCTCCTATCCTATCGAGCACATCGAGAAGATCGTGAAGAACGTAAGACCGGTTTCATCAGGTCCTGCAGCAAAGAACGTGATCTTCCTTTCAGCCGACGCTTTCGGTGTGTTGCCACCAGTCTCAATTTTGACTCCAGACCAGTGCAAATACTACTTCTTGAGCGGTTTCACTGCAAAACTGGCAGGTACAGAACGCGGCATCACCGAGCCTACCCCAACATTCAGCGCATGCTTCGGCCAGGCATTCCTCGAGTTGCATCCAACAAAATATGCTGAGGAGCTCGTGAAACGTATGGAACAGAGCCACGCCAAGGCGTATCTGGTCAACACCGGATGGAACGGCACAGGCAAACGTATCTCGATCCGCGACACACGTGGCATCATCGACGCCATCTTGGACGGCTCAATCGAGAAGGCTCCAACCAAGAAGATCCCGTACTTCGATTTCGAGGTTCCTACAGCATTGCCAGGCGTTGACCCGAAGATTTTGGATCCACGCGACACCTACGCCAATGTTGAGGATTGGAACAAGAAAGCTGAAGACCTCTCTGGCAGATTCATCAAGAACTTCGCCAAGTTCACCACAAATGACGCTGGCAAGGCTTTGGTGAAGGCCGGTCCACAACTTTAAACGATTTAAATCAGTAGAGACGTCATAATATGGCGTCTCTACATTTTTTATAAAAACAACCTAATCTTAATAATATGAAAAAAGTAATTATTCCGATAGTATTGATGCTTGTTGCGTTGACAACATTATCATTTACGGCAGGCAAAGGAATCACATTAAGACTTAATCCTACAAAGGGCAAGACTTATGTTATTGATTCCAAGACAAATCAAACAACGACCATGAAGATTCAAGGTCATGCGATGAATTCCATTCAAAAAATGGATATGAAACAGAGTTTTAGCGCTAAAGAGGTTTCGAATAATAGCATTACTCTTAGCACTCAGATCGACGCTATAAAAATGGCTGTTACAACCATGGGCGTGACTCTCAATTATGACTCTGAAAATCCTCAAAACAACAGCCCGATGATAGCAAATCAGGCACAAGAGTTTGACGCCATCATCAAGAAGCCGACCTATGTGACTTATGATGCATTGGGTCATCTTACAGAGGCTGATGACAATGATATGAGTCAGTTAAGCAATGTGATTATTGAGCTTCCTGAAGAAGAATTAAGCGTCGGAAGCCAGTGGACTTTTTTAAAGACTCAGGAAATCGGCGATTTTGATGTCAGCGTTAATATGATATACACTGTTACAGCCATATCAAAGAAAAGCGTCGACGTCAGTTTCACAGGAACCATTGACGCCAAAGATATTTCCGGTACATACAACGGCACAGCGTCAATCAATGCACAAACAGGCATCATAATGACGTGTTCGCTTGAGAATAACGTTTCGGCGACAGTCTCAGATCAAGGTATGGAAATACCGCTTACGATTACGGGAACGGCGACGATTTCTGTTAAAGAACAATAAAAAAAAGACCGAGGCAAAGCCTCGGTCGTTTTTATTTAGTTGAGCATCACTGGCATCAGCAGCATGAGGATGTCCTCGTCGGCGTTTTGGTTATCGACCGGGGTGATGATTCCGGCGCGGTTTGGTGCCGACATCTCAAGTTGAATCTCATTCTGGCTGAGGTTTGCGAGCATCTCCTGGAAGAACTTCGAGCTGAAGCCGATTTCCATGTCTTCGCCAGTATAGTTACAAGTGAGGCGTTCCTTAGCTTCGTTCGAGTAGTCAAGGTCTTCTGCTGTAAGCACGAGTTCCTGGCCGTTGATCTTGAAACGGATCTGGTGTGTCGCTTTGCTTGAGAAGATGGCCACACGCTTGATTGCAGCGTTAAGCAGCTGACGGTCGACGATAAGCTTGTTAGGATTTGTCGTCGGGATGACTGCCTCATAGTTAGGATAACGGCCTTCGATGAGGCGGCAAATCAGCTTATATTCGCCAAATGTGAACGATGCGTTGGTGTTGTTGAACTCAACATGCACCTGTTCGTCAGCGCGGCCAGCGAGGATGTTCTTCAGCTGGTTGATAGGCTTCTTAGGCACGATGAACGATGCTGCTGTATCTGACTTCACGTCCATCCTTCTGTAGCGCACGAGCTTGTGGGCGTCGGTTGCCACAAAAGTGAGGCATGTGTCGCTCATCGCCATATATACGCCTGTCATGATTGGGCGAATCTCGTCGTTGCCTGTCGCGAAGATCGTCTTCTCGAAGCCGCATGCGAGCACGTCAGCTGGAATCTCCCACACTGAAGGCTCAGTAATCACTGGCACCTGCGGGAATTCGTCGCTCTTATGGCCGACCATCTTATAACGTCCCTCACCTGTTGTGATTTCGATGGCGAGAGTTGCTTCGTCGATATTAAATGACACCGGGATGTCCGGGAAATTCTTCATCACGTCGATAAGCAGACGTGCCGGAATGGTGACCTGTCCCTTGCCTTCCACCATGTCAGGCTTGATGGAGACAGTCATCGTGGTCTCAAGGTCTGACGCCGTGATTTTGAGCTCGTCATCGTTGATATCGAAGAGGAAATCATCCAAAATCGGCAATGTGTTGCTTGAATTTATGACGCCACTGAGGGCTTGAATTGCTTTTAAAAGCTTTAAACTCGAGAGAATAAACTTCATAACTCCAATAATTTTTTCGGACTGCTAAATTACAAATTTTTCTTGAATTACAGCCTATTTTTTAATATTTTTTTATTTATTAATAAAAACCGCCGCGGTCCACTCGTTCTTCTTGATATGATTCAGATACGATAGTCCCAGACGCTCAGCCTCGTTACTAATCAACTGTAAATCAGCCTCATAGAAGCCGCTAAAGAAGATTTTACCTCCTTTTTTCAGACATTTGACATATTCGTGCATATCGCGCAAGAGGATATTACGGTTAATATTCGCTATTATGATATCAAATTGTCTGTTATTCAACGAGTTAGCATCGCCAAGTTCAACAATAATCTCATTCTCATCGTTGAGTTTCACGTTGTCGAGAGCGTTGCGGTAAGCCCATTCGTCGTTGTCGATTGCAACAGTCTTTGCTGAGCCGAGTTTCTTTGCCAGGATAGCCAGGACGCCTGTTCCCGAGCCCATGTCGAGCACGTCTTTGCCTTTGAAATCCTCAGTAAGCATGAGCTTTATGATCTGCGCCGTCGTCTCGTGATGCGCGGTGCCGAACGACATCTTCGGCTCAATGCAGAGGTCGTATTTATAGCTGCTGTCGGCTTCGTGGAAAGGTGCGCGGATGCGGCATGTCTCATCAATGATGACTGGCTCGTACGACGATTCCCATGTGGCGTTCCAGTCCTGGTCGGGAATAATTTCCTTTTTAAGTATCTGAACGTCAGACAGTTGTTCTAGAGAAAGCAGGCCATCGAGTGCTTCTTTGTTGAATGCGTTTTCAGCGCAATAGGCGGTGAAGCCGTCGTCGACATCCATGAAGCTGTCGAAACCGATATTGCCGAGCAGTTCGGCGAACATATCTTTCAGCGCCTCATTCTGAGGATGCGAAAAAGTATAAGCGATATAATTCATTTTCAATTACTTAGAAGCCTGTTCGCAGATACTCACAAAATCTTCAGCCTTGAGTGATGCGCCGCCGATGAGGCCGCCGTCGACGTCAGGCTGGGCAAAGAGTTCAGAGGCGTTTTTTGCGTTGCAGCTGCCACCGTAGAGGATATGAATCTGGCTTGCGATGTCGTCGCCATATTTCTCTTGCACGAGTTTGCGGATGAAGGCGTGCACTTCCTGAGCCTGTGCCGGAGTTGCAGTCTTGCCTGTTCCGATAGCCCAGACTGGTTCGTAGGCGATGATAACGTTCTCAATATCAGCGATGTCGAGATGGAACAGTCCTTCCTCCACTTGTTTGCGAATCACGTCGAAATGTTTGTTGGCTTCGCGCTCCTCGAGGACTTCGCCCACGCAGAAAATCGGGACGATTTCATATTTGAGAGCCTGGTTGACCTTCGCGGCAAGCGTTTTGTTGTCTTCGCCGAAGTATTTTCTGCGCTCGCTGTGGCCGATTATGCAGCAGCTCACGCCTATTGAGTCGAGCATCTTAGCCGACACCTCGCCAGTGTAAGCTCCTGAGTCCCAAGCAGATAAGTTCTGTGCACCCACTTCAAACAGCTCATGCTCCGAAGCTTCGTCGGTAGCGAGCTCGAGGTATGGGAACGGAGGGCATATTATCACTTCGCATGACGGTTGTTTCTCATCGAGAAGTTTTTCAAGGTCTTCAATAAGGCATTGGGCTTCCTCGAAATCGAGGTTCATTTTCCAATTGCCGGCAACGATTTTATTTCTTTTCATGATATGATGTTTTAATTATTATCCTTTTGTAATCTGCAAAGATAATAATCTTTTTCATTAGTTTGCCCAGTTTATGATAATATTTTCAACACCGAAGTGATATCTTTTTACAATTTTTTTTGAATTGTTAGTTTTAATATGTATTTTTGCAAAGTATTAGGAAAAATTTAAAACTTAGAATTATGCTTAAAATCTTATCATTTATTGCTTTATGGGCTATGTCGTTTTTAGGCGGCAACGACCTTGACATCGGTGACAAATTCGCATTTGCAGGACTTGAGAGCAACAAGCTCGTGCCTTCGTTTGCTATTGAAATCAGTGAACAAAAGACCAATACGCGTTCAGAAGAACGTCCTATGAAAGACGAAGTGATCTTCTACACGGGTACCACAACGAAAGTAGTGTCTCCTGAGACGTTAACGGCTTATCTGCAACAGGTTTATGAAGCAGCCAAAAATGCTGCCACCGATGGTCATGTCTACAAATCCGGATCATTAGGCGACACTCGTATCGGAGAGGAAATACTGGAAGCCCCGACGACAGATAAATCGTATGCCTATTTCGCTTGCCTTTATAAATACAACGACAAATGGTTCCGCCTGAGCGTTTCGCACAAATTACAAGACAGAAAATTTGTGAAAGAATATCCTGAAAAATATATAGGAGTCTGCGTCTCGGTGCAGGAATGGAACGTGGATGAGTAGAGCCCCCTACTCTATCGCCACCTCAAACAGTCTGTTGTTTCTTGTATTGTCATTTTTATACAAGAAATACGCTTTCCCGTTGTAAATCCTGAGGTTTTCGACGAAAGCGAAGCCGCTGATTGTGTATACGGTTTCGGCTGTTCCAGTTTCAATGTTAATGCGTTTGATGGTTGTCACGCCGCCATCAGTGAAGGTGGTGTAGAATTTGCCGGTTGCCCAATCCATAATCACTTTCTTGTCCCATTTCTTGATGACGCGCATGTCGCCACGCCAATGACGATATTTGTGAAAGGTGAGAGGATATTCTGCGACAATTTCTCCTAAGTTATTGTATACTAATGTCTTATCATCATCAAAAGAGAAAAGATAAACCTTATTGTCGTAGGCAAAAACCGGGTCGTAAGTAGGTTTAGGATCCAAAAATCCGGCCGAGCGGTAAAACGTGCCAAATCGAGGGTTGAGCAGATTTATCATCAGATCACGGTTCTCTTCGTTGACGCAGTGATGCAGCTCGTGAGCTTGCTGGTCGCCGCCGATATTGAAGTAATAATAATAAATCTCTTGTCCGAAGAAGACATATCGTCCGCCTATGATCAGGCTGTCGGTGGCGCACACTATATTCTTGAAAAGACTGACAAAACGGCTGGTCGGAGTGCGGTACATCAGTTCCATCTCGAAGACGTAGTCTCTCACGGTTTTATGCCCAATCTGCCAAACATCCACGTCAGAAACGAGTTGCATCTCGCCATAAACGTCTTTGTAGATATTGTAATAATCCGGACTGACTTTCAGCTCTGTGAGGGTGTCGCAGGCGAAGTTAAGATGCAGCAAAGAGTTGTTACGGCGGCGGCGCGCAAGAAGATAAATACCCTTCTCGTTGATTTCGAAATCCATCACGCTGACCACCTTATTATTATAAGCGACATGAGGCGCGCTACCGTAAATCTCCACCTCGGGCAATGACTTCTCGTCGAATTTCACTTTCAAGACAATTCTCTTATTAAGATCAAGAGAATCAATGATATAAGTGGCACTCGTAAACGAAAGATGGCGGGTATATATAGTATCGCCGGAGTGCGATTTGGTCAGCGTAAACTGTCCGTCGCCATTGGTGAGGGTTAAAAAAGTCGAGTCGATAGAGTAAATACCCACATCGCGAACAGGTTTGTTGCGCTCATCAATCACAAGGCCTTTAATCACATTGTTTTGCGCGGAAGCGCTATAATGCGATAGGATTAATATGACTAAATAAACCAAAAAAAGTATAAGTCTTTTCATGAGATTAAGTTTGGTTCCGCAAAATTATAACAATAATAGTTTTATGTCAATACCTAAAACCCTAAAATGAATAATAAAATTCCTAAAATGTTTGGTGTGGCTTTCAGAATATGCCTTCCCATTATATATTTTTAGATTATCTTTCCCGCCTACACACTCACAATTGGAACGGGAACACGGTGTTGATGCAGGAACCAAAAGACGAAACATTGTTTTGAGCAGATACCATCAAGCCGCGGTTTTAATAATGATTTCCCCACTGGAGGAATTGGGGGATTATGGGAAAATTGGGGAAATAAAAAATGAGAGTTATGTTATAGGTTGTTAATTTTTCAAAATTAAAGCTATTCTATCACACCTTCGTATAGTCTTTTGTTTCTTGAGACATCATTGGCGTAAAGGAAATATGCTTTGCCATCATATATTTTGAGTTTGTCGTCGATAAATGGGAACCCTCCGAAAACAGCAGTGGTTTCAGCTGTTCCTGTAGCGATGTCGATTTTCTTTAGAGTAGTAATGCCATCGCTTAAAAAAACAGCGTAGAATGCATTGTTTTGGGCGTCCATAAGCACTTTTTTGTTCCAGCCGTCGACCAAACGGATTTTATTGCCCCAACTTTTGCGTTTGTGGAATGTAAGAGGAAACGAGTTGAGTTTCTGGGCACAGTTGTCGTAAAGATTGATGATGTTGTCTTCGAAGTTGAACACAAAAATCTCGTTGTTCATATTAAAAACAGGGTCGTAGATTGGCTTCAGGAACAGCGATTGCGCCTCTCCTTTCAGTCCCATAGGACCGAACATGCGGATGTTGAACATCAAGTCACATCCCTCTTCCCAACGAATGTGCTCGAGAAGAGTTGTATCAACTTTTCCGTCGCAACCTCCGATATCGAAATAATAGAGTTCCTGGTTTCCGTTGGCATATAAATGTGTGATTATCACCTTATCGGTGGCGGCTGAAACGTGTTTGTGAATGTAGTCGAACTGGTCTTTCCGGATGCCCATCATCAATGCAATGCCAGCGATTTCGTCGCCTCGTTTCATGGTGCCGACCCAGTAAACAGAGTCTTGGCTGACCACATGAATCTGATTGTAAACATCTTTATAAAGCTTATCGAATTTTCTATGCAGATTTATTTCAGCTATGGTGTCAAAATCAAACGAGAGATGCAGCAGAGAGTAGTTCCTGATGCGATGTGCGAGGATGTAAATTCCCATGTCGTTGATTTCGAAATCGGCAATGCTGACAACCTTATTATTATAGGCAATGTGTGGTATGTTTTGAGCAGTTATTGTTGCTTCTGGGAGTTCGACTTTAAACGCGATGTTTTCTTGAGCGGAAGCACTAATAGCGGATAGGACGAATAAGACAAATAGGAGTAATATGAGCGATGACTTTTTCATAAAAGTTTGTTTTACTTCAAATTGGTTTTTTCGATAAAAGGAATTTCTGAAGTGAAGGATTCCGTTCTCTTTTTTAAGGAATATAAGCTTCCTTTGTAGATTATTATTTTCTGGCTAAAGAAATTGTTAACATGGGTTTTAGGCGTGGTTTTCCCTGTCTGGATGTTGATTTCGTGTAATGTCGTACCGAGAATCGTGTAAAATGTGCCAAATGCGCGGTCTTGGTAGATGGTATATCTCCAATAATCTTTACTGTCGGGATATGTAATGATACAATTATGAAGCTTGTTCATCGATTCATCATAAGCCTCGATTTTCTTGTTAAGATGGTCGAAATAGTAAAGAGTGTCAGCGACTTGCATCAGTCGGCAGTCTTTTGTATGATACCAAGCATGTCGGATGAAATTTTCCCATTCCTCATCGTTTGGACCGCGATAATTCGGATCGACAGTTTTATAGTATTGATGGAATTTCACATCTCGCTTGATTTCACGAAATGAGTGCGAGTCGTCGCAAATGAAAAGATTCTCCTTCTCTTTGGTATCCAAATTGTATCTGTAAAAAGTCGAGACATAGCCATCAAGTCTCAACTCATTGAAATACATATATTTAGAAGTGACAAAAAGAATATTTTTCATTAATGACATATATCGGTTTTTATCGCTTGGAAACGCAATTTCATAATTATCATATTTTGCGATTTGATAAACAGAATCCTGTGTTACGATTTGGCAGTTGTTAAAACAATCAAGGATAATCTTCTGAGGCACAATATGTTTAGGCAAAAAGATGGTATCAACAGGCTCAAACAACATATCCGTAATAAGAACCCTGTAGCCGCCATTTCTGCTGGTTTTCTTCTGCAGAATAAAGAATTTGTCATCCAAAATCTCGAAATCTAACATCACAAAATTGGGTTTGCTATAGTAATAGGCGACTTTTTCTGCGGTCACTGTAGCTGGATCGAGCATATACGACGTTTCCATCATCTTAAAGCGGATTACGATTGTATCTTGTTGAGGCACAACGCTTATCAGCGTATCCTGATATCCAACGCATGAGAAAAGCAGACCTATCGAACGGTCGGTTTTGAGAGTCTTCAGGATGAAATCGCCGTTTTTATCAGAACTTGTACCACGTTGGGTGTTGAGCACTTGAATATTGACATTAGGGATGGCGACATTGCCTGTGATGACAGAGAATGTGTTTTGAGCGGAAGCGGTTGTTGGGAATAGGACGAGTAGGGCTAATGGGACTAATATAAGTAATAGTTTTTTCATAAGATTTTTAATTCAGTTTTGTTTTTTCGATAAATGATATTTCGGTGTTGCCAGAATCTCTGCGTTTTTTCAGAGAATATAGATTTCCTTTGTAAATAATCATCTTTTGGCTGAGATAGTTGTTGGCGTTGATTTTGGGGATTGTTCTACCTGTTTTGATGTCGATTTCGTTCAAAGTGGTGCCGAAGATGGTGTAGAAAGTGCCCCAGGCGCGGTCTTGATAGATGGTGTGACGCCAGAAAGTCTCTTTTTCGGGATATGATATTTCGCAAGTGCGGATGAGCTGCATGTTTTCATTGTAAGTTTCGATTCTGTTGTTCAGATGGTCGAAATAGATCAAAGTGTCGCCGACGTGACCAAGGAATGCGTTTTTGGTGTGAAACCACGCCATTGACACGAAGTTTTCCCATTCGTTTGTTTCGGGACCGAGTTCGAATACCTGATTTCCGACGGTAGTGGTTAGCCTGTGCCTACGGTGGAAATCACGTTCACGCTGGATTTCACGAAGCTTGTAAGAATCGTCGCTCGAAAACAGCTTCTCGCGAATGCCTTTTGCCGGATTAACCCTATAATATTCAATAGAATAGCCTTGCGATTTGACGTTTCTGAAATAAACATAATTATCGGTCATGAAGACGCATTTACGCATCACATTGAGATAATGGCTTTTCTCGGCGGGAAAGCCATAAAAGGCCTTATCGAAGTACTCAACTATTTGATAAACAGTATCTTGACCCAAGATTTGACATTGATTGGCAGCATCAAGAAAAATATTAGTCGGCTTGATCCTATCAGGAAGTGGCATGGTGTCGAGAGGCTCGAACACCATATTGGTGACTAGAACACGGAAATCTTTTAACGATTTGTTTTCACGCTGAAGAATGTAGAATTTGTCGTTGACAATCTCAAAATCGACCATCACATAGGTGTAATCGCGGTATTTTGTGATTTTTTCGGCGGTGACGCTGGCGGCTTCGAGCATATAGACCGTTTCGCGCATCTTGAAATGGATGAAGATTGTATCTTGTTGAGGTACAAGGCTTACCAAAGTATCTTGATAGCCAACGCAGGAGAATAGCAGCCCGATTTGGCGGTCGGTTTTAGGAAGAACGAGGCTGAAATTGCCGTTGTTGTCGGAGCTGGTGCCGTAGTTGGTGTCGATGACTTTGATGTTGACGGATTGGGCTGCGACGTTGCCGGTGACGACAGAAAAGTCCTGCTGCGCGGACATTGTTATGCCGCACAGCAGGGAAAAAATGAGAGTTATAATTGAATTTTTCATTGTTCAATTACTTGTGTCGCCCGATGTTGCTCTCTGATGTAAAATATCGCATCGAATGACTTTGCCCATTTCCCGATTTTGTTATGATAACCAAGAAGGATGCTGTGGAACGGAACATCTTCAAACTCGGGATGACTACCAAAATCAAGATAACCATACTTGATGTCGCGATGCAGCAAAGCGAATTCAACCGAAGTGGAATCGGGCTCAATAGGATAGCTTTCGTCTTGATAAAAATACCCCACTTCACCGCCACCGGATGTGAAGGCGACGGAATAAACCTGGTTCTGGAACATATTTGCAAGATGCTCGCCAAGCAATGTGTATTTGTCATACAACTCCGGGTCAGGCTCTTTGCCGTATTTTATCTGTGAAATAGCCTTCGCCCCATGGAAATTAGCTGCCCAGATTATCACTTTCTTTTCTGGATGATGATTTAGATACCACGCAACATTGTCTGCCATTTGTCGGTCGCGAATCGTATTGCCACAGTTGATACATGAATCGCAGGTGTTAGAAAATCCGCATTTTGCCAGATTTGAGAACGACAACATATTGTCAATCAATAGCAAAACGGCATCTTTGTTGAATGAGACATTTTCATTGTTCAGCTTATTTTTCATTGCCAATAAAGAACTGTCATAATATTGATAATCAATATCTTGAATGACAGAATCGTTGTATTGAGGCATTTCCCTATCAATATCAAGCAATTTGTTCCAGTTATAATCAAAAAGATTCTGTTTCATTATCGAATCGGAATAAAACAGATTGCTCAGATATGCTATCTCGAAATTATTGCAGTATGATGGATTGACATCCATGCCGTAAAATTCGATTTGGTGTTTGTTCATCGCATCAACCAGTTTAGATGCTTCTTCCGTGTGACTCCACAAAGGATTCCATGAACTACCAACATTCAGCCACGAAGTGTTAATTATCAGCACTGGCAGTTCTTCATTCAGAATTGCGCCGTCAAAGGGATTCATTCCTTCAAGAATTAAGGTGTAATCGCCAATAGAATCCAAATATCTGACAATTTCCGATTTTATTTCAAAAGTACGGCCGTCGCCATGACCGCATTCACCGAGGATGATGATTTGTTTGTCTTTGACAAGATTTGCCAATGATTCAAAGCTTTCAGATGGCTTATTGTAGGCGGTGAATTTGTCAGCAAGGCGAGATTCGATGGGGGTTTTGTCGCAACACGATGATAGGGCTAATAAGGCCAATAAGACGAATAGGATTGATAATCTTGTTTTCATGGGATAGTGTTTTACCACTTCAAAATTATAACAAAAAATTGCCAGAAAAACAAGAGGCAAGATGAAATACAGATTTTTGTTGGCGGCAAATTACATCAACTTAATGATAATCAATATTTTAACAAAATAAGATATACAGATTTTTTATCTAATTTGGGACGAAATCTGGTTGAAATCGACTTTCTTTTTGAGGTTTGAGCGGTATTTCATCACAGTGTTTTCGCTCAAATTCAGGATTATGGCTTCTTCTTTGATGCGGAAGTTGAGTAGATTTAAAATAACAATGTTACGCTCAGTTTCGGAGATATTCGTATAAGTTTCCGGAATGTTTTTAAAAATGTCCGGATAAACTGATTTGAATTCGTCTATTATTAGTCGCAAAGATTCGTTTTTCTTCTCATTGAATATCAATTTTGCACGTTTCTGCAATGATTCAAATTGAAGGCGTTTGTTGTCGTCCAATGATTGCTGCAACTTTTGTATCTTTTGACTCCTAATTTTTATCAGAATTAACACTATCAACAAAATTATTGCGACAACTATTGAAACTGATATTACCGCCCTCTTCCGGTTTTGATTTTGCAGTCTTTCCTGATGACGAGTCAGATAATCCTGAAACATTGAGTTGAGCGTAGAGACGCGAGCCATGCTGACACGCTCGTTTGACGGTTTTTCGATGAGATATTCAGCAAATTCGGCCATTTTGAGCGTGTCGCCTTGATTCTCATAAATCTCATAAATAAACTCAGCCACAAAGGATTTCATAGCATCATTAATGCCAGTGTCAAATGCTTTTTGAAAATACACCAAAGCAGAATCGACAGGTCCGGCTTCCTGATAAATCAACCCAATGTTGACATATCGCCAATCGCGATTCGACTCCGAACATTGCGAAGCCAGTCGTTTCAATTCAACTATTCCGTGTTCAAAGTCAGAGCCTGATGTGCAGTCAAGCATCGCAAGATAAAATAGTACTTTGGGGTATAACACATCTGTCGTGTCAGGCAAAAAACGTAGGGCTTCATTATAATAATATCTGGCGGTGTCATACTTTTGCAGTTTGTCATATTGGAAGCCAATATCTTGAAGCAAATAAGAACGTGTCAAAGGGTTAGTTTCGCCATAATCATTGTATCTCAATGCGTTTTCATAACAAACGATAGCCGGTTCCTGCATATACTGGTCAGAAAACAAGTCACCCAAACGGTAATGAATCAGCATCATGAAACGGGGATGTGGCGGTGTTGGAATATGCTCGTCCACGATATCCAAAACGTGCAGATATTCATACAAAGCCTCTACAACACTATCTTCTGCTTTAAACCCCACACCGTTCATGTAATGGGCGCGAGCCGAAAGCCAAGAATCGGTAGTGTCGAAATAATTGACCGCCTTTAACAGACGCTCTCTGTTTTGTGGGATTCCGTTCTTATAGCGTATTTCCGAAACGAGTAAATTGAAATAATGTTTATTAAATGTATCGGTGCTGTCAATGTTGTAGTTCGCCCAAAATCTCGACAATTCCTTGGTGGCGCTGTCAGGTTGCAGCCACATGAGGCTGTCGATGTGAAGGAGCTCAGGAGATATTTTGTATTGTTTTTCAGCGTCTAACGGTTTTCTATGACTTGTGCAACGGGCAAAAATCATCACTGAAATCAGAATTAACAATATGAGGTGGAGCTTTTTCACATGGCAAAGATAATTATTTTTTAATATAACGTTTTAAGAATTTGCAAAAAATCAGGCCTTGCGGTGATTTCGAAGAAATTATCCAGACTGAGTTTTGCATATTCTTAAAACTGCTATTTCAACTTCATTTTATATAAGCTTCGGCAGTCGCGGCCATTAACTTGTCGGACATCAATAAATTTGTAATAAACCGTACCGTCGTGAACTTGTATGTTTTCCGGGTAATAATGATGGGTTAATTTTATCTCTTTCTTTATCGTACCCGTTTGTAAATCAACCTCTTTCAAGGTAACAAGGCCGTCTTTCGTAAATTGGGCGTAACACTTGCCGAGTGCTTTGTCGATGATGAGTTTTTTATCCCAAGTGTTCCCAATACGGCTGTTTTTACGATAAGTCGTACGGTGAAAAGTCAGGTCGCAAACCGAGACCCAAGTCCCGTTTTCCGTGAATTTGTAAAGCCTGTCGTTCTCAAAATTAAAGACATAAATAGTGTCATTGAAAAACGCTATCGGACAATAAATAGGATTTACAACATATCTTGCACGTTGGCTGTTATTAATATCAACATAATCGTTCATTCTGGTAAGTTCATCAACTCCATTGTCAGCATAAGGCTCTCCTGAAGCGCTATTCGACTGAACACCAAGCATTTCCATAACTTTTGGAAACATCGGATTCTCCATCTCCATCCTGTCAATCAGTCCGTCTTTCATCATATCTCTATAAAAGTACCTTCCCCACTCTCTTGTCGGACCGTAACAATCGATTAAAGTCTTGGTTTCCTTATTGTTGCGGTTAACGCTAATGTAAAAAATCTCCTGCCACATCGAAGCGTATTGTTGCAAAATCAGCAGGCTGTCGGTGATAACCTGAACGGGCATCAGTTTCTGCTTAAAGGTTTGAATATCAACAGGATAAAGCATATTCAACTTCTCGCCATCGTAATAAGTCTGATAAGCCGTGTCCTTACTCAAAAGATGAATATTTCCGAAAGCATCTTCATAGAGATAATCGTATTTTTTAGAGATTTTCGCCCTTGCCAAAGTGTCCTGCTCATGACTCAGAAATATCAGCGAATGCTCGGAATTGTTGTCAAGTATGAGATACATTCCTGCATCATTCACTTTGTAATCAGAGACCCAGACTTGCTTGTTGGTATATGCCAGATGCGGCGCGTTTTCAACGATTTCGGCTTCAGGCAGAAGATTCACTTTCGGAGTTAAATCAACAAGCATGAAACATTCGTTCTCGGTTTTGTCAAAAATGTTATCAACGGAAATTTTTATTGTTTTCTGATCGTAGCTGATGTGAGAAAAGACAATTGCATCACCAATATGCGCCGAAATAGTGGTTTTTCCGAAATTGTTGGTTATTCCGATAAGGTTTTGTTTGGAGTTGTAAATGGCGACATCTTTTAGGGTTTTGCCTGTGGTGTCGGAGACGATGAGATTGATATTCAGCGTGTTATCGTTTTGAGCGGATGCTGTTATTGGTGATAGGACGTATTGGACCAATAGGACTAATATGACATATAGGAATGAAAGTTTTTTCATAGAATGAAGTTTTAACGATGCAAAATTACAATTTTAAACCCCTTGTGTCAATTCCTAAAACCCTAAATAGTTGGGGTAAAATCCTATTATTTCGCTGCTTGGAATATCTCAAAATAGCTGTAATAATTGCTTTGAACGTCGTAGTTCAGCACAAAACCGTCTTTATCGATAAGGATTGGGATCGGATAACCATTGAACTTTTTGTAGTCTTTCAGAATCTTTTTCATGGTTCTGTTAGCATTCATTTTGCCAAATGCAGCAGGCAAATTACTACTTATTATCAGTCGGTTATCTGATTTTAAATTGGCAACATCCTCCTCTTTTCCATAATAAATGATGACGATTCCAACTTCATTCTTCTCAAGACCTTCAAGATAAGGCTTGATGTTTGTTTTGAACATGTTTTTGCTAGCTCCACAACTTTCGCTCCAGATGTAAATCAGGGTTTTGTCATGATTTTCAATAACTTCCTGAATCTGAGCTTTCTCTTCTTTCGAAATTCCATTCTGTCCGGAACACGAAAAACACATTGTTGCTAATATAAATAGCAATAATAATGGAATAAATACTTTTGTTTTCATCGATTAAGTTTTGATGGTGCAAAAATAAAAATTTTCTTAAACTGACTGCACAAAACAAAACATTTTGTATCTTTGCAGATGTATTTAACTCAATTGTTATGAGAGCTTTACGAATAATTGACAACAAAATGACGAAACCTGTCAACACCAAAACCAAAGTTTATCCACAGGCTCCGGAAGGCTACATCTCTTTGGATGAATTCAGTGACCGACTGGAGGAAACCATTTTAAAGAAAATATGAAGTATTACAACGTATCAGTATCAAAAACCATATTAGCTGAAATCGAAGAAATATCTGATTTATTATTTCAATCAGCACACCAGAACACGTCATTCGCTATAAAAATCAATTGATTAGCGAAATTGAGACATTGAGTTATTTAGCTGGTATTATCAATTATTCGCAATGGAAAACTGCAAAAAAGTATCATCCAAAAGCGAAACGTTATATCACTAAAAATAAAAAATGGAACGTCATCTTCCATATTGATGGCGATGACGTTATTGTTGATAAATTGATTCCTTCAAAGATGGTTAAAGGATAATTCTTTTTAATTCTTTATCAACCGCTTGCAGAAATCTTCAACTTCTTTTTTACTCCAATCAGGATTGGTGTTGAGGTAAAAATGGCCATTGTCAATAGCATTCTGGATGTAATATTTCTGAACCAACTCACCATCCAGGAAGAGGCCAATATTATGACCTTTAGCCTTTGATGTAAACTGATACCATTCTTGATCTGCTTCCGGCGTCATCTGCACTATGATTGGCGTTGACTCTCCTTTTTTGCGATAGTTGAATGAGATCGTATTAATGATAGGTTTTCCATCATTATCGAAGACCATAGTATCGACATCCAGCACCTTAAATTCCAGCGTTCCCGCAGTATTCATGTCATTCTCAGCACGAGTGTAAACGGTAGGTTTCAATAATTGATAAAAGATCAGTAGTCCGACAACGATAAGTGCTGTCAATGAGCCCATAAAGTACCAGAATGTCATGTTTTTCTTGGTTGTAGGACGTCCTTCAATGGCATCAATCTGTCGGATGATGTTGTTGCAATGTCCTAAAAAATTGCGGTAAGCCACAATGCCGAACACTATCAACAGCAAGCCCATAAAACAAAGTACCCACATCGCATTCGTAAGACTGATATCCTGATTGGTCTCATATTTGAATGTGAACACGGCGCCAAGCACAAAGCATACAAACAGCCAGATGACAATATAGATTGAGTAACCAATCTTCAGTTTCTGCATGTTTTGGGAAAGCGTAAGCAAGTCTGAGTTGTCGACCACATGCTGTCGGGTGTTGCGGGTGAGCCAGAGTTCAACAAATGTAGCTATAGCCATCAAAATGACCAAGATAATTGCAGAAGTGCGAAATCCCAGAACTTCTAAATAAATATACATCAGCACCGCAATAATCGGATAGACAAACATCGCCACTTTTCTGTTTCTGGCAAAGAAGTCGACGTTGGTTTGGATTGCCGACTTCATCAGTCGTTTGTTGACTATTTCCTGCTGGTCGAACTGCTGTTTCAGCGTCTCGTATTGGGCTTTCAGTTGCTCAAGCTCATTTAAATTGTTGTTTTCCATGATAAATCTCCTTTTTCATTTTTTGTTAGACATTTTTACCAATTTGTCTTTGATGCGGAGCAGCCTCACTCCCACGTTGCTCGGCGTGATGCCGATGATTGCCCCGATTTCCTCGTAGGTGACGCCTTCTAGCCATAGCAGAATCAGGCTTCGGTCGATAAGATCGAGCTTGTTGATACGGTCGTAGAGCTGTCGGATCTGCTGTGTCGAGGGGTCGTCGGCCTCGTAAGGGTCGATGTCGAGGGTCAGCGGAACAGTTTGCACACGGTGGCGTTCCTTTTTGTCGTTGTTGATGGCGGCGTTGAGTGCCACACGGTAGATCCATGTACGTGCGCTGCTGCGCTCCTCGAAGCTGTCGAAGCCTTTCCACAGTCTGATGAGGATTTCCTGGAAGAGGTCGTCGACCTCGGCGGAGTTTTTCGAGAACATGTAGCAAACAGTGTAAATCGTGCGCTTGTGCTCTCTCACCAAATTCTCAAATTGTTTCTCTTTTTCAATCATAATTCGATCAAATTACAACCTTTTAGACATCGAAATTGGGAGTTTATTACAAAAAATGAAGATTATTTTTCAGAATATGCAAAAATCAGTCTGGATATGCTTCGCATACCGCAAGGCCTGATTTTTTTGCATATCCTTAAAACTGTTATTTTGCCGCTTGGAATATCTCCCAATAGCTGTAATACTTGCTTTGGGCGTCGTAGTTCAGCACAAAACCGTCTTTATCGACAAGGAGCGGAATCGGATAACCATTGAACTTTTTGTAGTCTTTCAGAATCTTTTTCATGGTTCTGTTAGCATTCATTTTGCCAAATGCAGCAGGCAAATTACTACTTATTATCAGTCGGTTATCTGATTTTAAATTGGCAACATCCTCCTCTTTTCCATAATAAATAATGACAATGCCGACATTGTTTTTCTCAAGACCTTCAATATAAGGCTTGATGTTTGTTTTAAACATGTTTTTGCTAGCTCCACAACTTTCGCTCCAGATGTAAATCAGAGTTTTGTCATGATTTTCAATAACTTCCTGAATCTGAGCTTTCTCTTCTTTTGAAATTCCATTTTGTCCGGAACACGAAAAACAAATAATAGTAATTAAAAGTGATAATAATATATTTTTCATCGGATTAAGTATTAAAATGTTACAACAGTCCAACCTTCGGGTATATTGTGTACACCAAATTCTTGTGGCAATGAACTTGGGCAGTAAAATACTCCATCAGACTGCACATCCAATACCCAGAAATATGTGTCTAATTCATCACCCCATTCGGGCAAATGCACTTTGATGCTTTTTAAACTTGAACAATTCTTAAACATTGACATATAACTGCGGCTTGCCAAAGTGGTTGCCGGAAGTTCAGGCGCTTTTTCAAGATTTGCGCAGTTATAAAACATGGCTTCATAACATGAATTTGTCAAAGTAGTTGCTGGAAGAATGTCAGGAATATTTGTCAGATTGATACAATCATGAAACATTTGTGAATAGCAACCATTAGCCAGGGTAGTTGCAGGTAGTTCTAAAACAGTTGTCAAACCATCACAATTGCCAAACATGGTTTCATAACAACGATCAGCCAAAGATAACGCAGGAAGTCTTGGAGTTGTTGTAATACTTTTACACCCGGCAAACATGTGTGCGTAACAATCATTGGCTAAAGACGTTGCCGGCAATTCCGGAGCCGCTGTGAGTTTACTACAACCTAAAAACATTGCCATATAACACCCATCTTTTAATGAAGTTGCAGGCAACCTTGGAGCTTTCGTGAGCTGTTTGCAATCGGTAAACATATTGGCATAACATTTATCTGCCAAGGTCATTGCCGGAAGTTCCGGAGCTTCTATAATACCGCTGCCATCAAACATATTTTCATAACAATTATCCGCCAAGGTTATTGCCGGTAATTGAGGGGCATCTTTTAAACTGATGCAATACCAAAACATGCCTCTATAACAATCATTTGCCATTGTTGTCGCTGGCAGTTCGGGGGCGGTTTTAAGATAAATGCAGCCGCTGAACAATCTGCAGTAACATTCCTTTCCCAATGTTGTCGCAGGCAGAGCTGGTGGTGTTGTTATATATGTGCCACTAAATAAATCACGGAAACAATAATCAGGAACTGTTGTCGTCTTGCACGAAGGGTCAATAAGCGACATTAGATTTCCGCTTACCGTGAATTTCTTATTGTATGTATCAAACTTTAAATTTTGATTCGTAGGTATATTTGCATAGAGCCCCTCTGGGTTATTTCCTCTGAAATAAACCTTGTCGCCGGCATGTTCCAATCTTATCTCGGTGCTTAAGTGTACGTATGTTTCCCAAACAATTGTATCATAACTGTATTCAATATTGGGAAAATTCATTACTTCAGACCTATATATATGAATTGCAATGGTCGAGTTATCTTCCTCGGCAGTAAAACACAACGGACCATTTAAATTAACGTTAGCGTCGGAATTATTTCCCGAATCATTGTCAATTTTGTCTTTTTTGCACCCTGTGATTACAAACAATGCAGCAATCAGCAAGAATAATAATTTTGTTTTCATTGGATTAAGTATTTGATTTGCAAAAATAATAATTTTCAGAATATGCAAAAATCAGTCTGGGTAATTTCTCAGAAATCACCGCAAGGCCTGATTTTTTGCATATTCTGAAAAGTAAATCATTGATTGTTAAGTATATATTGCCACCATGGGTCGTTTCCTTCAATGAAATCTTGCCAGGTGCGTTGGATATGAATTGTCGGAATCAGACTATTTTCGCCACAGGCATCTTTGTCCGGTCGCATGAAATAAGCATGGCTAACGCCTCCTTTCACATGTGTATTGGGCAATTCATAGCTGAGAACATCGCCAAAATGACATGGGCGATATGAGCCTGCTTCGCCGATAACTGTGCCGATGTTGTTATCTGTCGCCATCACTATCAACATTGCCGCACTGCTGAAAGTGACATTATCCTGAATGAAATACACATTACCTTTAAAAACCTTGTCGGCATCAGTGTTCATTGTGAACAGATTGCCCACGGCATTAGGATAATTGGCCTCCATAAGTTTTGAAATGCGTTTCTGCGAGTCAAACGACTTAATTTCATCAACAGGTTTCAGCCACGAAAGAAGCTGGTCGCACAGCATGCTGTTGCCGCCACTGTTACTTCGAGCATCAACCACAAGCGTCTGAATATCAAGCTTTTTGATAGTATCGAAAACCTCCTCCAAAAACATGTCAAATTGTGGAATATCCTTGATTTTCTCTTCAAACTCCTCTTCGGTCATACCGTTGAAACCTCTCGCCTGGAATTGAAAACGCAAGGTGTTTTTATCTTTGCACGAGCTAAATTGCAGATAGCAGATGCCGTTTTCCGGATAAACCTCATACCTGAAAGGCATTTTAGTTTTTTGATACGGCGACTGCAAAGGTTTTGTTTCAACCCATTTCCACTTGATTTCTTTGGCACTTAAATAATTCAGATTCAACGAACTACCGTCGTCGCATGTGACTGTCAACGCCTCTTGAGTGTTGTATTTGCTATCTTTCCAGCAAAATTTTGTTATACAATTAAAGCGCTCAATCAGAAAAATGTCATTGTCGCACGACAACAGCGAACCGAAGCTCATCATCACATCGTACATATCAAAACCGTTGACTGTCAATATCTTTTTGCCGATAAATTCATCATTACCTTCTTCAACGCCTTGGATAAAAAACTCGTTGTTCAAGTATTTGAACGCCATCGGGAAGATAGTGTCGCTCGGATAATTGCAATAAATATAGGTATGTCCGTCTTGCAGCTGTGAGACAATCGATTCCAGATACAATGCGAATTTCTCTGAATCGTTGAATTTCTTCAGCTCCTTATACCCTTCTTTTCTGATTATCTTGATGTCGATCGGCGGATTTTCCATTGCAAACGCCGGATGGGTATTTTCGAGCATATTCAAGAAAAGCAGGAAATCCTTCTGATAATCATTGCCTTTCAGATATTTCTTCGAATTCATCACTACCGAATCGGTGTAAATAATGTTTGATTGCTGAGCAATAACAGTGATTGGCAACAAAACCAATAGTAGTAAAAACTTGTATTTCATAGATTAATTGTTTATTTCCATTATTCCTCCAACTCTTTCAAGATTCCCTCCAAAACTATTTCAACATCGGGTGTGACAAATACTTTGTCTATAACATAATAAAGGCCGACGACAATTATATCAATATAAAGGCAAAATGAAAATTTTGACACACCTTCTATTGATGCCTTTGTCGCGATTAGGACTATTACTCCAACGAGTATCAAAAACATACAGAAGAATATCATTAAAAGCCGTCTTGTTCTCCTATAAACTTTCATCATTTTGTGGATTCGTTTCGAATTCTCAGCCACATTCAACGATTCAAGATTCCACCTTCTGGTTTTCAGATAGATATAGAGATTCAATGAAATAACACCCAAGCACCAAGGTAAAAAATACGGAGATAACCACAAATAAATAAAAGGTGTCAGTACAGCCACAACTATCATTCTGATGATCAGTTTACGCTGCATTTCCGAAATGTGTTTCTTAGTGGCTTCGCTAATATGCTTATCGCTTACGATGCTTTCCTTTTCCAGCTTCTCGTTTAAGGTGGCAAGCTGCGCCCTCATTTCGTCTAATTCGTTGTTTTCCATAGCTTTGCGTTTTAATCGTTCGACATTTTCTTCAGTTGTTCCTTGATTCTGACCAGTTTTACGGAGACGTTTTTGGTGGAGATGCCGATGATTTCACCGATTTCCTCGTAGCTCATGTTCTCCAGCCAAAGCAGGATGATTGCCCTATCGAGCATCCCGAGTTTGTTGATGCGGCGGTAAAGCATCTGCACTTGCCGGGTGTCGTCGTCGGTGTCGGTAAACAGGTTGATGTCCATTGTCAGCTGCAACGTATCCACGCGGCGTTTCTTTTTCCTTTCGAATGTGAGGCAGGTGTTCAGGCTGACGCGCCAGATCCAGGTCTTCACGTTGCATTTGCCCTGAAAGCCGTCGAATCCGCGCCACAGGTTGATGAGCGTCTCCTGAAACAGGTCGTTCACCTCGTCCTGATCCTTCGAAAAAAGGTAGCACACAGTGAAAATGGCGGCTTTGTTAGCCTTCACGATTCGGTTAAACTCTAATTCTTTCTCCTTCATGGTCTAAAACCTTTTGCCTATTAGACGCAACACTGATGGAAAAACTACAATAAATGATTAATTTTTTGCAAAGATAAGAAAAAAACAATTAGAACTTAATTTCAATTCCGATATTCCTGATTTCGCTGCTTGTCACACCTGGTTTATATTCAGGCAGAAGGTTTGTGAACACTCTTATGCCGTGGAAGATGCCCAGCATGTTGGTGTTGAAGCTTATACCGACCTCAAGTTTCCATGGATTGAATGTGTTTTTTATGTTTTCTCCATCCCAATTGGTTAATCCCAACAAATTGGTGGCGTCTTTGCTGGTGCGAAGCTCTTCTCCGATAAGACGACCGCAGAAAATGTCAAATGAAATACTCTCGGTTTGTCGTTTGCCAAGATAATAGTTGAAAACAACAGGAACACCAATATAATAGGATTTTAAACGATTGCGCTCGAAATCCTCCTGACCATCAATCACAACTAGAGCGTCGTCTTCATATTTCACTTGATGGCATAATGATTTACGATTTGCGTTTAATAAGATTCCGGTACTCAAACTCCAACGGTAGCTCAGCTGAAAATCAGTGCTTACCCCTACGTTAATTGACAGTGTACCATCTTCCAGCAACGGACTATTCGCATCTGGTGGATTTGTGCCCCAGCGATAGCCGAAAGATGCCCAAACATTGAGATTAGGTTTCCAAAACCTTATACGATTTGTTGTGACAATCTCTCCATCGACCTCCTTGTTTCTAATCACTCTCGAATCTTTTTTCTGATAATGCCAGCCTGGAGTTTCATCGTATTCGTCTAAAATGATTTCCCCATTTAAATTATTGGTAACAATTTGAAAATCAGTTGTATTATAAGTTGTCACATAAGAATATCCATCACCTGAAATGGTATCAATAGTACATTTAGCATCGTCCCAAATTTCTATGTTTGACAAGCAGTCTTGGTTTGGAATTTGATAATTTCTGATATGCAAATTGGCATAACGTGCTACAAATATGCTTTTCTGACGACAACTGGTCTGCTCTGGTTGGGGAGCGATTATTTTGTCAGCTTCAACAGTTGCTCTGTTCATCAGAGCAATCATGTCAAACGTCATTGGACCTTCAATCTCAACCACTGTGCCTTGTGGCATCTTGGTATTTTCAAGAATCGTCAATGTACGGTCTTTGAGATTGCACAGCTGGACGTTGTAGGCTAAAGCTGCGAAATCCTCAGTGGTGACTATCGCTATACGATAGGTGCTGTCGGTGTCGGCATGTATCAGGCGGACGTCCCATCCAGGGTCGATATACAACTGGTTGATACTCTGGTTGATGTATTGCTCGATGGCGACTTCTTCCTGAGCGAAGCCTGTCAGTGCGGCTAAAACTATTGCTAATGTTAAGATGATGTGTTTCATTGTTTTACGATTTAATTGAGTTTAACTTGCCATGCCAATGCCCCGTCCTTCATGTTAGGGTCTTGCGGCTGACCGAAAAGTGTCTTCTCGGGTTGAACGTTGACAGCCTGGTATTGAAAATTATCGGGTTCCTTCTGACATTCATAGCACACCAGGTTGAGGCTCCGGATGACTCTACGCTGGGGTTTCTGAACGTCTGAAGGCGTTTCATTTTCAGAAATTATAGTATTTGTTTCAATAATCATTGAATCTGAAGGTTGTACTGGGATTATTTCAGCAATAACAGGTTGTTCCTCAACTGTTTCAACGAGTTCCGCCTTACCATTTTTATTTTTAATCTGTGTTTTTTGAACAACCGTTGTGTTTTTAGTTAATAGTTCTTTGTGAACGACAGCTTCTTCAATAATAGTATTTTCATTTTCAATCTTGACGGAATCGATAATATAATCAACAGTTTCCGGCACTTCCGCAAGAATATCATTATGCAAAGTATTTTCGTTCATATTCGGCTTCAGTAGCAAAACAAGCAATAATATGGCAGCTGCAGCACCCATAGTCCACCATATCGGGACGAGTTTTGCACGTTTGCGAGGAATCACCATCGGTTTTTCCTCTTCGGCAAGGCGGTCAATTAAGTCGCCGAGTTGTTTTTGCCGACGGACGTTCTTTCCATGTTCTTCCAAGTTGTCGAGCAGTTGGCGTAATTCTTCGTTCATTTCATTTTCAGGTGTCATGATATTTCCTCCTTATATTGTTTTATGGCTTCCCGCAATGCTTTGTAAGCGCGCGAAAGTGTTGCATACACATGGGTGCTGCTCATGCCGGTCGCTTTTTCGATTTCCTCAATGCTGAAACCATTCTCGTATTTCATCAGTATAGTATCGCGCTGGCGTTTGGGCAGTTTGTCAACGAGTTTTCTGGCGAGTTGATAACGTTCTTCCAAGTCATCAGACGGCAGTTCAGTCAGCATCAGGTTTTCAGCATCGACAGGCACGGTTGGATGCTTTTTCCTGAGCATGTCGATGCAGCGACGCTTTACAACGGCAGGTGACAGTTTCTCCAAATCCTGACTTTGCAGCGATGAGCGTTGCTCCCACAATGTGATTACGGCTTCCTGCACGGCATCCGCTGCGCTGTCGGGGTCACCGACGATATGCTCAGCGATACGTTGCAATCTAGGTTGCAGTCGCAAAATGTCCCGTTTGAAGTCCTCTGTCGTCATCTCGCATTCATTCGTTCGTTTATATTAATATCGCAGAATATTATGAAATCTTACACTCGTGAGAAGAAAAAACAAAAAACTTTTCAAAATTAGCTGCAAATATCAAAATTGGGTTTTTGCATAAAGTTTTATTTGCAGGGTAAAATCTGTTGAACTTACATAGACGAGTAGGATTATTGCCGACTCGTTTTGTATTTGAACCGTCGTTGCAAATCTACACAATTATTGCGAAGAAACATAATTCATTGTCAATCATTATTTTACATTGGAAATTACAATATGTGATAACATAGAGTGGATCATCCTCTTGGGGCTCAAATAGAATAAAAGAATTATGGATGCGATTTTTGAGGGAATGTAAAGATTATTTTATCCTAACTCTCGGATCCAGAATTCCGTAAATTATATCAACTACAATGTTGATAATGATGAGCATCACTCCTATCAGCAATACTGCGCCCATAACGACGGGGAAGTCGAATTTGTCGAGTGCATCGACGATGACCACGCCGATTCCTTTCCAGTCGAAGACGTATTCCACGAAGACGGCACCGGCGAGCAAGGATGCGAACCATCCGGAAACGGCAGTAACCACTGGTGTCAGAGCGTTACGGAGTGCATGAACGCCTATGACACGCCATTTCTTCAAGCCTTTGGCCTTGGCTGTGCGGATGTAATCCATCGACATCACCTCGAGCAAGGTGGTTCTGGTTAATTCTGTAATAACAGCCAACGGACGCAAACCAAGCGTCAACGCAGGCAAAATGAGGTTTTTCAAGTCAAGATAGGCTCCATTGCCGTAATCGTCAACAGAGAAAAGGCTTCCGGTCATGCTGAGACCAGTATATGCCTCCAAAACGAAGCCGAAAAGCCATGCGATGAGGATTGCGGCAAAAAACGACGGCAGCGACATCCCTATCGTGGTGATAAACAACGTCAATCGATTCAGGAAATCGCTGTTAACAATGGCTGTCAGCACACCAAGCAACACTCCTATCACGAATGCGAAGAGTATCGACACAAAAGCGAGTATCAAAGTATTTGGGAAAGCCTCGGAAAGTATTGTCCCTACTGGCCTTTTACTCTGATAGGAATAGCGCAGATACGGCGTTTTGAAGATGATCTTAGTGTTGCCGACAGTCGCGATTCGCGCATACGGCTCGTATTTCGTCAAATCTTTGTTTTCGCTGTAAAACGAGATAAACGAGAGGTCGTTGAGGTAGTCAACGTATTGTTTTCCAATGCTTTGGTCAAGACCGAGCTCATGACGGATAGCCTGCACGTCGCTCTCATCGGCACGTTGGCCGAGCATCATGCGTACAGGGTCGCCAGGAACGATTGTGAAGAGGAAAAACACCAGCGTCGCCACGCCCCATAGGACGAGGATGCCATAAAGTATCTTTCTCACAATGTACGCAAACATACTATTTCACCAGCGGAAAATCGATTTTCGACCACTTATTCTTAATTACGCCGTTATCAATCAGCATCAGGCCAGGATTCGAACGCACCATGGTCTTCAACTCGAGCTCGTCGCCGTAATAAACATCGTTGAAAATCGGATATTTTTCGTTCAGTTTCTCAACATCTTCAGGCAATGCCGACGTAAGCCAGATATATTCATATCCTTGATTATAAGCGACTTCAGTCATTTTAGTGCAGTTTTCGAAATCTTTTTCCGTCATCTCTTCGAGATAAGGTGCCACGAAGACGTACAGATTCTCTGTCTCGAACAAGATATGGGTAAAGTCCTCGCCTTCCGTGTCCAATATGGCGAATCCGAGGGTATTGGAGCCGCCTTCGGAGCGTTGCGACACAAAGGTCCACTGGCTCATCCAGACGCTGTCGTTCCATGGGTAGTTCGGCGACTCAAACTCTTGAGTCTCACCGGTTTCGTTGTTCTGATACGTCACGAAAATCTTGCCAGCGTCGTAGCTTTGAGGAGTCATGTCCTTCCCTACTTTCCAGTCCATGAAGTCGATGACCGGCAGATGGCGGATGTTGTAAACCTCAAACCAAGTGAAACATGCCATGAAAACAACAGCAAGTATCCATTGTCCCGCAAGCGTCAACCGTTTGTTTTTCAACGACTTATTGTTGATAATCACTGGCAAAAGCACCAGATCTATCACTATATTTTTGCCAAATGTCTGCCAGTTTGTGAGTTTAATCGCCGTTCCGAAGCATCCGCAGTCGGGAACGAGGTCGTACATGGCATCGAAGAACGTGGTGGCGGTGAAAAACAGCATGAGGAGGGTCGCGCCGAGCGTAGCGAGGCGCGGCAAGACGTTGGTTAGCAAGCAGATACCAACGATAAACTCCGCCAAGATCATCACCACGGCAAGCACCAGAGCGGCGTCGTTCAGCCACTCAATACCGTAAGCGGCGAAGTATTCAAGCATCTTGTACTTCGTCCCAAGCGGATCGACACCCTTCGTAAAACTGCTGAAAATAAACAGCAACCCGACGAGTATCCTGCATACCGCAACGACCGTTTTCTTTGCCGAACCTGCCATTATTCTTTCTTACCTTCGTTAATCAAAATCATGCAGAAGACAGCGTAGTTTATCATGTCGAAGTAGTTTGCGTCGAGACCTTCTGAAATCAAAGTCTTGCCATTGTTATCCTCTATCTCCTTGACTCTCAATATCTTCATCAGAATCAAGTCAGTCATCGAGCTGATACGCATGCTGCGCCATGCCTCGTCGTAGTCATGGTTTTTCTTCATCATGAGGTCAAAGGCGTCGTCAAGAACCTTTTTATATAGACTTGATGCCTTCTCAAAATCCAGATCAGGCTGTTCAACCACGCCAAGCTGCAGCTGGATTATCGCCATAGCCGAATAGTTGATGATACCGATAAACTCAGGCTCAATGCCTTCATTTACAAGATGTTCCTTCTTTCTCTGCAGACTTCTGATGCGGTTTGCCTTGATATAAATCTGGTCGGTGAGCGACTCGGTGCGCATGATACGCCATGCCGCGCCGTAATCTTTCATCTTTTTATCAAAAATATCGCGGCACTGCGCCACCACTTGCTGATATTCTGCTGTCGTATCTCTCTTCATTGAAAAAAATTTTATAATTTTGCGTTTGTAAAAATACACATTTTTATGTTACGAATAGCGAGTAGAGAACAAATTTTTTCGTGGGACCGTCCCGTTGTGATGGGAATCATGAACGTGACGCCAGATTCATTCTTCGATGGCGGTAAGTATCAAGGACTTACGTCGGTTTTGGAACATTGTCAGAAGATGGTCGCCGAGGGTGCCGACATCCTTGACCTGGGTGCTTTTTCCACCCGACGGGGCAGCGAACGCATCTCCGACAAGGAAGAAATTAAGCGAATCATTCCGGCTTTGAAGGCAATCAGGAAAGAGTTTCCAAACATCCCGATTTCCATTGACACATTCCGTCAAAGTGTTGCTGCTCAATGCATTGCAGAAGGTGCCGACATCATCAACGACATCTCAGGCGGACTCTTCGACGAGGCTATGATTCCGTATATCGGAAAGAATCATATTCCTTACATCCTGATGCATATCACAGGAACCCTAGAAGGCATGCATCACGAGGAAATCATCAGCGAAGACGTGCATGAGAAAGTTCGTCAATTCCTTGAAAATCAAGTGAATAAGCTTCTGGAATATGGCGAGCAACAGATAATTTTAGACCCTGGAATCGGGTTCAACAAGACTATTGAATGCAACTTCGCTTTGCTTAGAGACCTCGACAAATACCGCGTCAACGGACTCCCAATTTTGATTGGAATATCTCGTAAATCTCTGATTTATAAGACCTTAGGATTCACTCCACAAGAAGCATTGAATGGCACTACAGTGTTGAATACCATTGCTTTAATGAATGGAGCTGAAATATTAAGAGTTCATGACGTAAAAGAAGCCGTCGAAGCAGTGAAACTCACACACTCCGTCATTTCGAGCGAACATCGAACACAGTGAGATGGTAGTCGAGAAATCCTTTATTTACGTAAACAATTGAATGATATAGTTAAACAAGGATTTCTCCATTCCGTTCCACTGCGTTACACTCCAGTCGAAATGACAACAAGATTACTCGCCGAAGACGACAAAAAAAAGATGAATGGAAGATGATTTTGAAAGATTTTTTATAAGATTTTGAAAGATTTCTCGCCGTCAGGCGACCCATATAAAAAATATTTGTATTTTTGTGAGTTAATTCTAACGTTATGGTTGATTTGATGATAAGCGCTTTCATTCAGATTCGTGTCTTGGACATTCTGGATATATTTCTGGTGGGATTGTTGCTGTATTTCCTTTATACACTGGTAAAAGGAAGCACGGCGATCAACATCTTCATCGGCATCGTGGCGGTGATTATCGGCCTTAAAATCGTGACATTGCTGCACATGGAGCTCCTCACCTACATCCTCGGAGCTTTCGTCAACGTCGGTTTCATCGCGCTGATTATCATCTTCCAACCTGAAATCCGTCGGTTTTTACTAAGCATCGGAACATCCAAGTTCGCCATCGGATTCCGCAGGTTTTTCGCGCATTTTGGAGTGACTTACAAGGAATCTGACGAGACAGACCTCGACCCAATCTGCGAGGCGTGTATCTCGATGGGTGAAGGAAAGGTCGGTGCGTTGATTCTTCTCACGCAAGAGAATGATTTACAAGACATTATCGACACAGGCGTGGTCATCGACGCCGTCATCAGCAAGCCTTTGCTTGAGAATATTTTCTTTAAAAACAGCCCGCTCCACGATGGCGCTATGGTCATCTCGAAAAACAAAATTGTAGCTGCTCGCTGCATCCTTCCTATCACGCAACAGACAAGATTACCAGGCAGTTACGGTCTGCGTCACCGTTCAGGAATCGGCGTTTCCGAGACCCACGACTGCATAGTTTTGGTCGTCTCCGAAGAAACCGGCAGCATCCGCATCGTTTTCGACGGCAAAGTCACCGACGTAAAACCTAACGAGATGAAAGCGAAAATCAAAGAGATTCAAGGAAAGAAGAGACTTTAGCCGTTAGCTATTAGCCATTAGCTATTAGCCATTAGTTATTAACATGCTTTCGAGCGAAGCGTTTTTCTTAACCGTCATTTTATCTCGATAAGATAATCGCGTTGAGTCTGATAGAAATACCTTTCGTATGGGTCGTAACGGTAACGATTTATTGTATCTATCGCGCCAACTTCATGATTATCAATGTATTTGTTCATCATAAAGTCATAGCAATAGCCGGCATAGAGGCGACCTAAAACTGAGGCGAATTTATAAAAGCCGTCGATGTTTATAGTGTCGCAATAAGTCTTTGCATAAACCTTATTCGTTTGATAATCAATGTCAAAATCCACATCTGTATTGTTGAAATAGTTCTGCTCGGTAAATGCCATCATATATGTGGTGTCATTGGCGAGACCGAACCAAGTTGCCACATTAACCATATCGACAGGCACATCCATGCAATAGCGGTTCTCATAAATCCATTCACAAAACTTCTGATTTTCCCATGCCTCGGTCACCTCAATTCGAGGTATCTCAATCACCCAATGTGTCGAGTCAGGTTGCGAGATACTATCCTCCCAATACTCCACTTCCAAGCCATAATCATTTAAAGTCTTCTTCATATTTAAATAAATGATATCCAAAAACTTATCATCATCTATTTTATCTATTACTTTAACTTGATTTTCAAGGTATTCGATATGCGCCTGAAGCGATGAATCAGCAAGATGTTCCGGTATCGAATCGTTTCGCATATTCCTCTTCACCAACCTTTGAGGGACATATAAAGCCACGACAGTTTTGCGGTTGTTTTTCACAAAACGGCGTGCGATACCGTACTGCTCGGAACAAGCGGCAAGCAATATGATTAACGCTGCAATTATGAATAAATGTTTGTTTTTCATATTTAGAATAACGTCAGTTGGCCGTCTTTATTATTATCGTTATTTGAGTCCTCGGAAATATCAGAGTTTTCCTGTTCTTCCGTATTTTCCGGGTTCTCGGTGTTCTCAATTGCTTCTTCAGCTGGTTCTTCCGGCTCCGGCTCCTCCTCTACCTCTACAACAGGCGGCTCAAACGGCTCCAGGAACTCGTAGTAGTTCACATCGTGCACCGAGAGGCGCTTGCCTTTGGCCTTATAGCTCTTCACGCCGATGTATTCGTCGACGTTAACTTCTTCATCTTCAAAGTGTTTGCCGCTTACACCGTCATTGAATTTCAGCAACAGTCTTGGCAAAACATCCATGTTGACGGCAATAAATTTGGCATCTTCGCCTTCGCCGATGAATGAGATTCGTTTGTTGAGAGGAGTGTCTTCCTCAACAGTGAACCTCTTGATATACATCAACTTAGTCTCAGCTTCGATATACAAAACGGTGAATATCGTCTCTGGTTCGAACTTGAAAATCATCGTCATGTCGTCGTCGAAATGCGTCGAGAGGTCGAAGTTAGTGAGGCGGAACTCGCCGTTGGCGTGAATCTGCATGATCCTGTCGTTGCCTGAATATCTTCCGATCGAAACACCGCGTCCATCGGCGTTCAGACGCTTCACAGTGTCGTCGTACCATATTTCCCTTGCCGAGAGGGTCGAAACGCCTTCCTCGCGCTTAAAAATGCGGTTTACGCTGTGATTTGTAAGCTTATTACCCCTACTTCCACGTCCTTTGATGTCCAAAGTGGCGAAATCGTAGTCGAACGATAGCTTCTTGAGCTTCGGAGCCGGACGCAGCATCACCTTGATGACTTCAGCTTCTCCGTTAGGATTTGCTGAGAAATACGCCACTTTTGAGCCCGGCTCACCCATCGTCAGGTCATAAATCTTGTCGTGAGTGATGCCGTCGACGTAGAAACGCTTGACATAATAAGGATTTCCTGGCTTTCCGTTGCGATAAGCCATGTTGTAAATCGTGCGTTTGTCGCCTTTATGATAGATGTTGGCGTAGATTATCTTTTCAGGACCTACGAAGAGCTTAGGTTGCAGCTTAACCACCGAGAACGTGCCGTTTTCACGGAACACGATGACATCGTCGATGTCGGAGCAGTCGCAAACAAAACCGTAAGCATCCTTGTTCTGTTCCTTCTTGATTCCCGCTGAGTTACAGATGAAACCTTCTTCTTTGTTGACGTACAGTTTCTCGTTGTTAGCCGCCACTGCCACTGCGGAAATGTTGTCGAAGTTACGGATTTCGGTTTTACGCTCGCGTCCCTTGCCGTATTTTCTCTTCATCTCCTCGAAATAATGGATGGTGTAATCCACGATATGGTCGAGGTCGTATTTCACCTGCTCGATCTGTTTCTCGATGTCAAGCAATTGATCCTCAGCCTTTTTGATATCGAATTTGGAGATTTTACGAACCGGTTTCTCACAAAGCTTGAGCACGTCGTCACGAGTGATATCCTTCTTCAACTGCGGACGATATGGGTCGAATGCCTTTTCGATGGCATCAATCTGAGCGTCATAGCTTGGCGCGTCTTTTTCCAAGATTTTATAGATTCGTTTCTCAAAGAAAATCTTCTCAAGAGAGATCCAATGCCATTGACCCTCAAGCTCTTCGAGAGTATTTTGAAGCTCCCAGCTCAACAAATCGAGAGTATGGTCAGTGTTATGCCTTAAAATCGCTGAAATGGTAGTAAATTCAGGCTTATCGTTATGGATAACGCATGTGCAGAGGCTGTTCAGCTTGACCTGGCACTTCGTGAAAGCATAAAGTGCGTCGATAGTCTGGTCTGGCGAGACGCCCGGAGCGAGATGTATAACGATTTCAGCGTTTTTCGAAGTATTATCATCGACGCGACGAATCTTGATCTTACCTTTTTCACCAGCTTGAGTGATTGACTGAATCAGTGTCTCTGTCGTCGTTCCGTATGGTATCTCAGTGATTACCAATGTCTTTTTGTCTAGTTGTGAGATTTTAGCTCTCACCTGCACTCTTGAACCGCGGCCACCGTCGTTGTAGCCTCTGACATCGATCAAACCACCTGTCTGGAAGTCAGGATAGAGCTCAAAAGGCTCGTCTTTGAGGTAAGCGATGGAAGCGTCGATGAGTTCATTGAAGTTATGCGGCAGAATCTCCGATTTCAAACCCACCGCGATACCCATAGCGCCTTGGAAAAGCAGCAATGGGAACTTCACAGGAAGCGAGATAGGCTCTTTATTACGACCGTCGTAAGAGAAGGTCCAATCCGTCGTTTTCGGGTTGAAAACCACGTCAAGAGCGAATTTTGACAGACGTGCCTCGATGTAACGTGGAGCCGCTGCACCGTCGCCGGTGAGGATATTACCCCAGTTACCTTGGCAGTCGATGAGAAGGTCTTTCTGACCGAGATTCACGAGTGCGTCGCCGATGGAAGCATCGCCGTGAGGGTGATATTTCATGGTGTTTCCCACGATATTAGCCACCTTGTTGTAGCGACCGTCGTCGATTTCCTTCATGGAATGCAGGATACGGCGCTGCACAGGCTTCAAACCGTCGTCAATCTCAGGCACAGCACGGTCGAGGATGACATACGATGAATAGTCGAGAAACCAGTTCTCGAACATGCCCTTCAGAGGCACGATACGGTAGCCATCGCCCGACTGCACAAGCATTCCCGACTCCTCTTCCGCCGTCGGATCGAAGCCGTCAAGCACTTGCGTAACATCGTCGCCAATCTCGTTTATCTCTTCAAGTTCCTGATTATCAATATTTTCGTCGTCAAAATCACTCATATTGCTCGCTTACTTTTTTCAAACTTCAAAGATAATAAAAATTTTATTTCCAAAAACGCAAAACCAAAATTTCTATCAACAAAGATATCAACGCCAAGATAATGAACGACTTCCACAGCATCGAACGGCGTACCATCATTTCCATCATGTCGTTGGAATGAATCTCATCAGCTTTCATCACGGCAAGGACATTCAAACCTTTGTCTTTCAATAATTTATCAACTTCTTCCCTGTCCAAAAACTTCATTTTCGATTCTTTACGGCTATCGTTCCAAGCTGTCGTCTCGATTACTTCATCGCCTTTATTGACGGTGTAAAAACCAGCGCCAGGCAATTCATCGTAAAGCCTTATCAACGCTCGGTTGTTGCGCATTTCAACAATAGGAATCATCTCAAAACTGCCTTGAGCGTCACGAATGCGGACATCGCCATCAGAAAAAGCCGTCAGATCGTTGATTAAAATGTCTTTATCAACACCCAAAGTGTATGACAAACGACCCATCTGACCACCCAGCATCGCGACCTTGTACATGATCGGAACGAACAGCGCATTGTCTGCAAAATTAGTCCAATCTTTACCAAATTGCGATGCAAAACTGAAGACATTTCCGCCTCCAATCTTACTTAAAGTAAAGAATGAAGTACCATTTTGTAAAGAAATGAGTGTCAGAGTATTAGAAAAACGCTTTTTATCTATTTGAACGTGTTTATAAACCCTTGGGAGATCGGCATTGTTTGGGATGTTGACGAAGATATCTGAGAAGAATTCATGGTGGGATGAGATAGTACTGATGCTTAAGGTGTCGTCGGATAAATTTGAGTTATTAGAGACCTCCGAAGGGAACACGACAACACTTCCCCCATTGTTTGCAAAATCAATAATGGTCTGCCACATCGTCTCATTTAAATTTGCGTCGCCATCGACAACAATCATTTGACAATCGGAAAGATATTGCTGATCGATGCGATAAGGATTCATCACCTGGTAATCGAACAATGAATCGTTTGAAAACAATGTTTTTATCGACAAATCGCCAACGCCAGCAGATAATTCCACGATTTTGATGATTGGCCGGACGTTCAAAACGAAATTGTAGGTGTCATCAAATGTGATTGGATAATCGTTGATGGAAACGGTAGCGTTGTTTTCACCGGAATCGTGCAGTACAAATTGCATTGCGACCTCGTTTTTGCCGTTTGCCGGTATTTCTATCGTATTGAATGCCACTGACTTACCATCGATTTCGAAATTAACAGGAAGACCGTTAATGTCTTTCCCACTTTCGTTTACAACGCGCACATTGATTTCGTTCGCAAGACCTTTTTGCAAAATCGGCGACGAAAGCCACACTGTGTCGATATATATATTCTGTTGATAATCAGATTTTAACGGCATTGCGACGAGCTGAATTGAGGAGTCAGCGACGAGGCCATCCACGCTCATCATGTTGTCCTGGAAGTCGGAATACATGAACAAAGAGGCGGATTTGAAGCCGTTACGCTTCATTATCATCTGCAGATTCTCATATAAGTTATTGAAACTCATTGGAGAAGCCTCAGTTTGCATCGCATCGATGCTCATCAGCATCTCGTCCTGGTTCATCGGGTATTCGTTGTCTGGCTGACGGCTGTTAGTGAGCAGCACAAACCTCTGCGAAGGGCTGATATTACTGACTATTTTGCGCGCCGAAGCTCTCGCATCCTCAATCAGCGAGATCTCCGATGACTGACTGTGCATCGACATGGAGTTATCGATATAAACCGCCACCAGATTGTCGGCATCGTCAACTTTCAGCTTCTGCTCAGGATTGTAAGGATACGCAAAAGCGAAAACAAGTCCAGCAATGAATAACATCCTCATTATCAATGAGATAATGTACTTCAGCTTCTTCGTTTTGGCGTTCTCCTGCTCTATCGTCTTGAGCGTCGCTGTGTTGCTGAAATACACGATTTTATGCCGTCTGAAGTTAAACAGATGGATAATGATCGGTATCGCAAGCGCGAAAAGACCGAAGAGCATATTTGGGTAGAGAAAAGCCATGTCTCTACAGCGGTTCTGCTATCTTTGATGCCAAGAACTGGCGATTCATACGTGCTATGTTGGTCACAGAGATGCCTTTCGGGCATTCAGCCTGGCAAACGTAGGTGTTAGAGCAGCTTCCGAATCCCAGTTCATCCATGCGTGCCACCATCTTCTGCACGCGGTCTGCAGACTCGATCTGACCCTGTGGAAGAAGCGCGAACTGCGACACCTTAGCGCCTACGAAAAGCATGGCGCTGCCGTTTTTACATGCCGCCACACAGGCTCCGCAACCGATGCACGATGCAGCATCCATAGCCAGATCCGCGTCATGTTTGTTGATCGGGATAGCGTTGGCATCAGGGACACCGCCAGTATGCACTGAGATGTAACCACCTGCCTGGATGATCTTATCGAGAGCCGTACGGTCGACCATCAAGTCCTTGATGATCGGGAACGCCTCCGAGCGCCATGGCTCGACGGTGATGGTGTCGCCATCCTTGAACTTACGCATGTGCAGCTGGCAAGTTGTAGTATTCTTAAAACGTCCGTGAGGATGTCCGTTGATATATAATCCGCAGGCGCCGCAGATACCTTCGCGACAATCATGGTCAAATGTGACCGGATCCTCGCCTTTCAAGACGAGCTGCTCATTGAGGATATCCAACATTTCCAAGAATGAAGCCTCCGCAGGAACATCATTTAATTGATATTCAACGAATTGACCTTTAGAAGTAGCATTGTGCTGGCGCCAGATTTTTAATTTTATATTCATAATTTGTATCTTTCTTTTTGCAGAAGATTTCTCCACTCCGCTTCGCTTCGGTCGAAATGACGGGAGAAAACTATTTATAATTTCTTTGTTTCAGTTCAACATTTTCAAATTTAAGCTCTTCTTTGTGCAGAATAGGCTCATTATCAACACCTTGGAACTCATAGGCAGCGACGAAGGCATAGTGTTCATCATCACGTTGCGCCTCGCCGTCAGGAGTCTGATATTCGGCACGGAAGTGACCGCCACATGACTCGTTACGCATCAAGGCATCACGTGCGATGAGCTCGCCCATCTCAAGGAAATCAGCGACACGCAAGGCTTTCTCGAGCTCGGTGTTCATGCCATCGACGTTCGGCACCTTCACTTTCTGCCAGAATTCAGCTCTCAGAGCTTTGATCTCCTCGATGGCTTCCTTGAGGCTCTGCTCGGTACGCGACATGCCGACTTTCTCCCACATGATATGTCCCAAACGGCGGTGAATCATATCGACAGTCATATCGCCATTTATGGACAAAATCTTTGTAATCTTTTGACGCACAGCGTTTTCCGCCTCTTCGAATTCTTTCAAATCAGTACTGATATGCGGCACGTTGATTTGGTCTGCGAGATAGTTTTGCATGGTGTATGGAAGCACGAAATATCCGTCAGAGAGGCCCTGCATCAATGCTGAAGCGCCGAGACGGTTGGCTCCGTGGTCGGAGAAGTTTGCCTCGCCGGCAGCGAACAGACCTTTGACAGTCGTTTGAAGTTCGTAGTCGACCCAGAGGCCGCCCATGGTATAATGGACAGCAGGATAAATCATCATCGGGGTGACGTAAGGATTCTCGTCGACGATACGTTCGTACATCTCAAAGAGGTTGCCATATTTCTCCTCAACTGCTTGACGACCAAGACGTTGGATAGCTTCTTTGAAATCAAGATAAACGGCACGACCGGTATTGTTGACACCGTAACCAGCGTCGCATCTCTCTTTTGCGGCGCGTGACGCCACATCACGAGGGACGAGGTTTCCAAACGAAGGATAGCGACGTTCGAGGTAGTAGTCGCGTTCTTCTTCAGGGATATCGGTAGCTTTTATCTTACCTTCGCGGAGAAGACGGGCTTTCTCGGCATCTTTAGGCACCCAGATACGGCCGTCGTTACGCAGCGACTCGCTCATCAGCGTCAGTTTTGACTGATAGTCGCCGTGAACTGGGATACAGGTTGGGTGAATCTGCGTGAAGCAAGGGTTTGCCATGCAAGCGCCTTTCTTGTAGCACTGCCAGACTGCGGAACCGTTTGATGACATTGCATTTGTCGAGAGGAAGAACACGCGTCCGTAGCCGCCAGAAGCGATGACGACGGCATGTGCAGAATATCTCTCGAGTTCGCCTGTGACGAGGTTACGCACGATAACACCGCGTGCACGGCCGTCTACGACGACGACATCCAACATCTCGCGGCGGGCGTACATCTTGACCGTCCCCTTCTCTATCTCCTTGCTGAGAGCCCCGTAAGCGCCTAAAAGCAGCTGTTGGCCGGTCTGACCCTTAGCATAAAACGTTCTCGACACCTGAGCGCCGCCAAACGAACGGTTTGCGAGCAATCCGCTATAATCGCGGGCAAAAGGAACGCCTTGAGCGACACACTGGTCGATAATGCTGTTGCTGACTTCTGCCAGACGGTACACGTTAGCCTCACGTGCACGGTAGTCGCCGCCTTTTATGGTGTCGTTGAACAGACGCTGCACGCTGTCACCGTCGTTAGGATAGTTCTTTGCAGCGTTGATTCCGCCTTGTGCGGCGATGCTGTGAGCGCGTCGCGGGCTGTCCTGGATGCAGAACACCTTGACGTTGAACCCCATCTCGCCGAAAGAAGCAGCAGCCGATGCTCCAGCCAAGCCAGTACCGATAACGATGATGTCGAGCTTACGCTTGTTGGCAGGGTTCACAAGCTTCTGCTCGGTCTTATATTTAGTCCATTTTTCTGATAAAGGACCTGCCGGTATCTTTGAATTCAGTTCCATCTTTTCCGAGTTTGAATTTTAAAGTTACACTTTAATATTTATACCTTAAACAATTAACCAATAATATATTACAACAGACATAAACATCGCTACTATTATGAAGGCAAAGAGTTTTCCGAGGAATTCTATGCGACGTTGCCACACATGGTTGCTCCATCCTATCGACTGCATCACGCTGGCGATTCCGTGTGAGAGATGGAACCATATCGCGATGAGCCATAGCAGGTACATAATGCTTAAATAGTTGTTCGAGAAAATGAATTTTATCTGGTCGATGCCGTCGACAGGAGTGTCGCCTTTTAATTCGGCAAGCTGCATCTTCGACCAGAAGTCATAAAGGTGAAAAGCAAGCCCGAACAAGATGAAAGCACCTAAAGCGAGCATGTTTTTCGATGCCCACGACACGCCCTCAGGTCGTTCGTTGACGGCATAATGCTGACGTCCACGTGCCTTGAAGTTCTGAAATGACAGAATAAAGGCATAAATGATATGTAAAGCCGTCAAAACAGCCAAACCTATTGTTCCTACTATAGCATACCAATTAGCGCCTAAAAACTCGCAAATCCAGCGATAAGCGTCTTCTGAAAAAATAGAGACGACATTCATCGCGCCATGAAAAAGCAGGAAAAGCACCAGACCAGCGCCGGTGATAGCCATTATCAGCTTTTTCGTGATAGAAGATAGACCTTTTTTACTCATTTTTTAATATTTGAATGAATTGACAAAAATACAAAAAATTCTGCTTCATCAATGAAGATATAACGATTTTTTATACTTCTGAATTGTTTGGATGAGATTCCTCGCTTCGCTCGGAATGACAATCCCCCACATACAAAAAGAGCGCAGCGGCCGTACGGCCGCTGCGCTCGAGCAAATTAGGATTATATTAATTGAAAAGCATATAGCTCGGAATAAGTCCCATCTCGTATGATCCAAGTAGTGTGCCGTTGGATGAATAACGGAGCAAATCGCCGTTTACAACGTAGTTCTTGGCATCAGTAACGTAAATATCGCCGTTTTGCGGGTTGACTTTCAGATTGTAAAACACCCTGCTATCAGTTGTAATGAATGGAGTCTCAGGGATTTCTGTGGCATCAACAGACATTTTATAGACATTCAAAGTGCCGTAGCCGCCATTCATAAAGAAGATGTTCTCCCCTGCTCCGTCGATTGCCAAACCGCTCGGATAGCTGCCTTCTGCAAGGTCAAAACGCTTGATAACCTGATGTGTAGCAGCATCAATGCAGATGATTGCAGGCTCGCATGGTGGCATATAATCGCCACTGCATGACACCCAGATATGATTGTTTTTATCAACAACCATTGCACTTGGCTCTTTCGCCACTTCTATTTCATCTACAAGCTCATCGTTCACACAGTCAATAACTTGAATTGTTCTATTCGAAGACACACCACCAGTATAGTAGTTTGACCAATTTGACATAAACACCTCATTACCGACCTTCACCATAGCCTCTGTAGTATTGCCTGTCTCAACGAAACTCTTACTCAAGTCATTGAGATTCAGCACCCAGAAACCTGTGCTTACAAGGTCAGAGACGTAAGCCTTGTCATTATTGACTTGCAACATATATCTCGGTGAGGTAAAACCTTCGATTTTAGCTTTATAGATAATAGTTTTAGCATCTACCTTATAAATATATTTGCTGTTGTTAACAACGATGTAAAGGTCATCGCCAATTAACGCAAGTGATTGACCCACATCGCCTATCGGGGCGTTATTCGCTCTGAAAAACAGGTTGTTTTCTGCCTCGTTTTTTTCAAAATCATAAAACGACAGCGATGCATTAGCGTATGTGAAAGTGCCTTCATTCAGGACAAAAAGGCCTTTTGCGGTAGGTTGTGGCGCTGGCTGCGGCGAATCATTCTTCTTGCTGCAAGACACGAGTGCCATTGCGATAACAAAACTTAAAAACAGAACTTTTCTTTTCATATTTATTTAAAATTTGTAATTCAAACCAATCTCATAGTTTCTGCCAGGCATAGGGCGCCAAAGGACAGCCATGTAATCGACATCGGTGATGTTGTTTATCTTAAAATCAGCATAAAACCTCCCGAATCGTTTGCCGAATGAAACATGATGCAATGTATATGGATTCAGCTGGAAACCATAGAATTCATTGGCATTCATGGATGTCTTTCGCTCGCCGGTATATTCCATAGTATATGTCATGTTCCACGTGCGCCATTTCACTTCCGCGAAAGCGTTTGCATGATGTAACGGTATGTAAATCAATTGCTGACCGCTCTCATCGGTAGTGTGACTGTAGACATAATTTCCGGAAACGGAGAAATTCCAGTCATTTACGAAACAATTCAGTTTCAAATGCACCTCTGCACCGTAAGCAATCACCGTATTGACATTTTCAGGCACCCAATATCTGAAAGTCGTTGGCACCCATTGAATCCAGTCTTTCACTTGCGAATAATAAGTGCCGAGGGTGCTTTCCACAGAGAATCTTCCGAAACTCCTTGAATACATGATGTTTCCGTCGAGTGTGCGGCCGTTTTCCGGCTTCAAATCCGGATTGCCACCAGGATTCCAGTAAAGGTCATTCAAGCTCGGACTTCTGAAGTTATGGCTATATCCCGCATTGAATTTCAGGCCTTTAAGATAAATAGATCTATAAGAAAGTGTCGCTGTCGGGAAGAATCCGGCCGATTCCCAATCTATCCAATCGTTGCGCAAAGTAAGACGCAAATCCAAGGGTTTCAACAACTTACCAGTCACAGCTGCATAAAAAGACATGATATCGCGGTCTTTAAGGCCGTTATAGTTGTTTGATGTCACCTGTTCGTGGTCATATTGCACCTTTGCGTTGAGTTTCCACGACTTATACAAATCCTGATTCAAATCAACGATCTGATGGAAGATATTGGCATCATTTTTCGAGTTAATCTGAGTCACTGGAGTACCAATATCGGTGTACGACTCGAGGAAATAATGCTGTTTCTCGTAGAAATATGCCGATTTCACCTCTATTTTACCTGTCTGCCAATATGTTTTATATGAGACAAAGTTTCTTGAATAGCCGTTTTCGGTGTATTCCTTAGTGTCGCTGTTGACATTCGGCATGATTTGCGGGCAGTTATGGTCGCCCCACTGGTTCCATGACACGATGGTTATCAACGAGTTACGGCGTCGCCATTGATATTCCGGCATGAGACCGTAGTCTACGAACTCGCCGTTTTTTTGCTTCATCACCTGATGCGGGATTACGCCTATGTTTTCGTACTCGAAGTCGTTGTCGCTCGAGAAACGATAAGCCTTCACCCGCAACAGGTGATTCGCCCATGAATAACCGGCAGTGATGTAAGAGCCGAAGGAATTGAAACTGCCGTATGTCTGTTTCAGATCGAGGAGCAGTCCCTCCCCGAAGTGCTGAGTGTTCTCAATGTTGACCACTCCACCGAGGCCGCCGCTGTTTGCCGACGTGCCGCTACCCCACTTCAGTGCCACCTGTTCGGTCATGAACACCGGTATGGTGCTGAAATCGACCTGTCCCAGTGTAGGAGCGTTGAGTTGGAAGCCGTTCCACAGCACGAGTGTATGGCTCGCGGTAGTGCCTCTGAACGATGCCGTCGCCACGCCGCCAGGACCGTATGTCTTGATGAATACGGGGCTGTGCTGGATGAGCAACTGCGACATCGTGATGGTGTTGAGACGTTTGAGCAGAGCGGTGTCCATCTTACGTTCCATAGCCGTTTCCGCCTGGTTACGCCTGATAGCATCGGCGTTGACCTCGACAGCCTGCAGCACTATCGTATCCTGAGCCTTGGCGGCAAAGGAAACAACAAGAAACAGTAATACAAACAATTTCTTCATTTTACCCTGAATTTCTGACCGACTCTTATCCCGAAAGTCTCAAATGTCTTCAATTTCAGGCAGGTCTTCTGACTCACTCCTTACGTCTGCGTCTTCCCGTCCATTTGGGATGAACAGTGACATCTGCAGGCGCTGCGAGAGTTTACAGCAGCGGGAACTGTCCGGGGTTCTCACCCGATTCCCTGTTGGGCCTTCTTCAGGCACCTGAAATCGGTTGCAAAAATACATTTTTTTTTTGATATAATAACATTTTTAATAAAAAAGTCTTTAGTCGCTAGTCTTTAGTCTTTAGAAATTACCAAAGACCCCATACTAACGACTAAAGACTAACGTCTAATAGCTAATGGCTAATGGCTAATGGCTAAAACTACATCATCTCGCCTCGGAGATAATCATCAATAGCCTTAGCTGCCTTCTTACCGGCTCCCATAGCGAGGATCACCGTAGCTGCACCGCTGACGGCGTCACCACCGGCATAAACGCCGTTACGTGTGGTACGACCGTTGTCGTTAGCGATGATACAGCCGTGTTTGTCGGCATTCAAGCCCGGTGTCGTTCTGAAGATCAACGGGTTAGGTGATGTACCGAGTGCCATGATGACCATGTCGACATCAAGCACGAACTCCGAGCCTTTGATCTCGACTGGACGGCGACGACCTGAAGCGTCAGGCTCGCCGAGGCCCATTCTGACACATTTCATTCCGTTGACCCAGCCTTCCTCGTTGCCGAGAATCTCGACAGGGTTGCAGAGAAGGTCGAACAATATGCCTTCTTCCTTGGCGTGATGCACCTCTTCGGCACGTGCCGGAAGCTCAGCTTCTGAACGACGATATACGATATGCACGTCGGCGCCGAGACGCAAAGCGGTACGGGCAGCGTCCATAGCGACGTTACCGCCACCGACGACAGCCACCTTCTTACCTACGTAGTTAGGCGTCTCAAAGCCTTCTTTATATGCAAATAACAAGTTGTTTCTTGTGAGGAACTCGTTAGCCGAGACGACACCGCAGAGGTTCTCGCCCGGGATGTTCATGAACTTAGGCAGACCTGCGCCAGAGCCGATGAACACTGCATCGAAATGCTCGTCTTTCATGAGCGATTCGATAGATGCGGTACGTCCGATGACCACGTCTTTGAAGAAATGACCGCCGAGACGCATCACGTTCTCGACCTCATGACGGACGACAGTCTCTTTCGGCAGACGGAACGAAGGGATACCGTAAGCCAACACGCCGCCGAACTCATGCAATGCCTCGAAAACAGTGACATCGTAGCCGCGAACCAGCAATTCCTTGGCGCATGTGAGGCCTGAAGGACCCGAGCCGATGACAGCTACGCGTTTACCGTTTTTCTTGACAGGCTTTACAAGGTTGATATTATTCTCGCGTGACCAGTCGCCCACGAAACGCTCGAGTTTTCCGATGGCGATAGGCTCGAACTTCACTCCCATCACGCATTTGCCTTCGCACTGTGTCTCCTGAGGGCACACACGGCCGCAAACTGCCGGCAATGCTGAGTCTTCGTCGATAATCTGAGCTGCACCGAGGAAGTCGCCTTCTGCCACTTTCTTGACGAAACCGGGGATATTGATATTGACAGGGCAGCCTGTGACGCACTGTGGGCGGCCGCAGTTCAAGCAGCGCTGTGCTTCCACGATGGCTTCTTCTGCTGTGTAGCCGAGGCACACCTCATCGAAGTTATGAGCACGCACGAGCGGGTCTTGCTCTGTTATCTTCACACGATGTTTCTTATCGCGAGGCTCGTCGAGGATGCCGCCGACATGGCACTTATGACCTTCGGCTTTCTCTTCGTTTTCAAGCTGTTTGTGCTCGACCACGTTGTTGTACATCGACTGACGTTTCATTGCCTCAGCGAAGTCGACCTTTGCTCCGTCGAACTCAGGACCGTCGACGCAGGTGAACTTGGTCTGTCCGCCCACGCTGATACGGCAGGCACCGCACATACCGGTGCCGTCGACCATCAAGGCGTTCATTGACACGGTGCACTTGATGTTGAGTTTCTGCGCAAGCTGGCACACAAACTTCATCATAATCATCGGGCCGATGGCGATACACTCGTCATAGTGATTGCCTTGGTCTACAAGACGTTGCAGCATATCGGTGACGAGACCTTTATATTCTGAAGTGCCGTCATCTGTGGTGACGTAGAGATTCGACATTGAAGAGAGCTCATCTTCATACACGAGGAGGCTGTGAGTACGTGCGCCGATGATGACATCAGCCTTGACGCCGTTATGATACAACCATTTCACCTGCGGGAAGATTGGTGCGATACCCACGCCGCCGCCGATGAAAACATAACGTTTGGTCTTGCGCTCCTCATACGACATGTGAATAAACTCCGAAGGACGTCCGAGAGGGCCTACAACATCGAGGAAAGTGTCGCCGACTTTGTATTTTGCCATCTCCTGAGTCGATTTTCCGATAGCCTTGAAAACAATCGTCACAGTGCCGTTCCAAGGGTCGTTGTCACTGATTGTGAGCGGGATACGCTCAGCTTTTTCTGTCATTTTAATAATAAGGAACTGACCTGGAAGAGCCGCTCTGGAGAGACGAGGCGCCTCGATTTCCATCATAAAGGTGTCCTGTGCTAATTCTTTCTTATTGACTATCAGATACATAATATATAAATTTTAAATTAAATCCCTAAAATTGTGCTCAAAATGAACTACAAAATTAGGGATTTTTTGATTTAAAACAAAAATTTTTAAAAAAATTCAGGTTAATAGTTTTTTGTCGCTATTATATATTTTTGGAATACACTCTTGCGCGTTTGTGCAAATAGTGTTCGAATCGTCCCCAAAGATTCTGGACTGTTGTGTTGTCTTCCAGTTCTCGCGTCGATTCTATGTATTTGACGCCGTTTTTCTTGATGCCTTGCGCGAATTTGTCGAAAATCATGGCATTGACACCTTTATTTTGATATTCGTCATCGATAGCGATGAGTAGAAGGTCGAGGGTGTCGTTCTTCTTCAGAGCCTTTAAAAGATGGATAAATCCGAATGGGAACAGGCTGCCATTTGCCTTCTGCATTGCCAGCGAGAGCGACGGAAGTCCCACGCCGAATGCCACCACTTTCTCGTTTTTGTCGAGCACTATCGAGACAAAATCCACGTTGACATTGCCAAGAAACTGTTTTTTCAAGTCCTCACACTGACCCGGCGTCAACTCAGAAAAGCCGTGAAGCTTTGAATATGCCGCGTTCATGCAGGTGAATACGCCATCAAGATATGGGTTGAGGTCGGAGCGTTTGTGCAGCACCGCCTGATGGAGCTCGTTTTTCTCTGCCACCACCTCGGCGAAACGGGCGTAACGCTCAGGGATGATATCAGGCACAAGGATGCGGTACTCCACGAAATCGACTTCTTTCTTATAGCCGAGATCGAGGATATGCTGCTCGTAATATGGCGCGTTGTATTTGCCGTAAGCCGTAGGTAATTGGTCGAAGCCTTCGACGAGGATGCCGGCGGCGTCAAATTCCAGGAAGCCTGTAGGGCCGCTCACCATGGTCATGCCTATATCTTTCGCATATTGCTCCACAGCGCGCATCAGAGCCTTGGAGACCTCGTGATTGTCAACGAAATCGATGAAGCCGAAACGGCATATCTTCTCTCCTACCTTCTCGTTGTAACGATGGTTGATGATACCCGCAACACGCCCAACTATCCTGCCGTTTTCGTCGTATGCAAGCCAGTATTTGCCTTCACACACCTCGAAAGCGTGGTTTTTCTTAGGGTTGAGCGTGTCGCGGTCCATCGACTCTATCTGCGGCACATAATAAGGGTTATCTTTATATAACTCATTGGGAAAATGAACGAATGCCTTCAGCTCATTTTTTGTCGCGACTTCTTTCAATGTGATATTCATGCCGCAAAAATATCACATTTTTTTTTAAGTTTTACATTATTTTTCAATAATGATTTTTGTTGATTTCTCCCCGATCATTGTCGATTTCTCCCTGATTTTCATGAAATAAATGCCGTTAGGCAGGTTCGAGACGTCAATTTGATTGTGTTTAACATCAACATCCATCAATTGACCATGAATATTCATTAAGAATATTTGTGTCGTTTCGGGAACCTCACCAACAATGGTAATATAATCATTAGCTGGATTAGGATAAATCACGAAACCATTGTCTTTGTTTTCCTCCAATGCATCGTATGGTTCCACAGCATTAACGGCGGCAAGGGCGTCGACACGGCCCACACCAGTAATATTACTTTTAGTTGGGGTCAACTTTAATGAGGTCTCTTCCAAAATACGACAGATATCTGCAGGCATAAGGTTAGGGTTCTTTTGTAGCATCAATGCGATGATACCTCCGACACACGGTGTTGCCTGAGAGGTGCCATCCATATTTGTATAACCATTTGTTGTGAGATAGTCAAGGCTTTTTATTGCCACACCGGGGGCGCACACATCTGGGCGAATCAGTCCTATACCGGGTTCATAAGCATAGTCGCCAAACTCGGTATCCTTCCAAGTGACGGGGCCTCTTGAGGTGAAATATGCCGCATTGTCTTTGCTGTCGACGGCACCCACCGCTATAACACAACTCAGCTCGCCGGGATTCACCATTTGGTCGGGGTCAAGATACGGAGGCGGACAGCTTGCAGGCACGCGGACATTGTCAGGAATAGGGGCAACAATTTGAATATGGCCTTCATTTCCAGCACAAACTGCAGCCACAACACCGGCATCGTTGATGCCAACACATGTTCTGCGCAGCACTTCCTTATCAGTAATAGATGCATTCACCATGCCCAACGACATGCTGATAACGTCACAGCCGTGTTCCACAGCCCATTCCATGCCTCCGGCAATATTGACAGAACCGCCGAAGCCTTCTGCATCGATGCTTTTAACACACATTAATATAGCTTCTGGTGCAATACCTGTCTGCCAGCCAGCGGTGCCATCACCTAAAACAGTGCCTGCGCAATGCGTCCCATGTCCTTTGTCATCCATAGGGTCATAATCATTGTTAACTATATCGTAGCCATGATACGGGAATGTATCTCCTCCATCCCATAGATGGTCAGCCAAATCTTCGTGGTTATAATTCACGCCAGAATCGACCACAGCAACTATAACACCAGCGCCAGTATAACCCTGTGCCCATACTTCTTCAGCATGAACCTGTGAGAGATTCGGCGTAATTTCTCGTGATTCCGAAGAGATTTCGGGAACGAGATGAGATTTTTTGTTGAGCCCAATAATCTTTATATCATCTCGCCCCGAAATCATCTTGATTACATCTTTCGTAGCCGAAAAACATAATGCATTTGCAAAAAATAGAGATATGCTATTATGCATATCCACGCTAAAAATATTTAATAACCTAACTAAACCTTCCTGAGATTCCTTTGCGAATGCTTTAAGCTCTTTTACCACAAAATCACGTCGCTCAGCACGCATTGAGAAAGTATTCGCTCTCCGATTCAAAACATCCCTGTCGTATTGCGCTTTCATAACAACCACCACTTCAATTTTTTCGTCATCTGAACAATCATTCAATTCATCAAGCAACAGGGAATCAATTATTTGCGTCTTTGCAAATAATGTGCACAAAAGCAAGATTATCGTATAAATGAATTTCATAGCATTTTTCCATTTAGGTGCAAATTTAACAAAAAACTAACATCGCAGTTATTATTTTCAGAATTTTGCACCTAAGTCATTAAAATATATTATCTTTGCACAATTATAAACAAACAATTATTTAAACAAAATGAAAAAGAATTTTTTACTTATTGCCATTTTTGTTTTGACAATGGGCAATATTTTTGCTGGTCCTGTTGATGCACAGCGCGCTCAGCAAATCGGACAGAGCTTTTTGAGTACCGCTAAAGGTGCACAAAAACTTGATATTCAACTGGTCCATACATCAGCCACTCGCGGCGACGTGGATTACTACGTTTTTAATGTCAGCGGTGACAATGGATTCGTCATCGTCGCCGGTGACGACCGCGTGAAGCCTATTTTGGCTTATTCCACAACAGGATGCTTCAACCCTAACGACGTCGCTGACGGTTTTGAGTTCACCCTCAACACTTTCTGTGAAGAAATACAGTATGTGAGAGATAACAACCTCACTGTCACTTCCGATATCAAAGCTGAATGGACATCTGTTGCAGAGACAGGGAAAATCAACCAGGAAAGAGCGGCACGCGCCGTGGTGGGACCTCTCTGCCAGACTATCTGGAACCAGAACTTCCCTTGGAACAGCCAGTGCCCTGAAGACGAAGAAGGCAGCGGCGGTCATGTCTATGCAGGCTGCGTTGCAACAGCAATGGGTCAGGTGATGAAATTCTACGACTGGCCACCAATGGGAACAGGCTCACATACTTACAATCCAGCTGGTTATGCGCAGCAGACAGCAAACTTTGGAGAGACAGAATATCACTTCGAGCTGATGCCTAACGAATTGGATTCATTGAGCACCGAGGAAGACTATTTCTATATCGCACAGTTCCTGCATCAATGCGGTATAGCCGTCGATATGCAATACAGCGGCAATGGCAGCGGTGCCTACTCTGACGATGTTCCTTCAGCGTTGCGCAACTATTTCAGATACACCTGCGACAACCATGTCACCAACGACAGCTGGTGGGGCTATGGCGGCTACACCAACGAGGAATGGGCTCAGATGCTGAAAGACGGCGGTCTTGATGAAAATATACCTTTATATTATAGCGGTCAGGACGACAACTGGCAAGGCGGTCACGCCTTTGTGTGCGACGGCTACGATGAGAACGACTACTTCCACTTCAACTGGGGCTGGAGCGGTCGCGACGACGCCTGGTGCCCTATCGGAGCTCTCAACACTACAAAATACGCATTCAACCTGATGAACGGCTTCACTGGCCACATCATCCCGAACTCACCGGAATATCTGAACCGTCCTGAAGCTATAATAGACTTCGAAGTCATTGAAAATGAAGACATGACAAGCGTCAACATCAGCTGGACCAACCCTGAATACAACCTCAACGGCGAGCCTCTCACTGACTTGACAGTCATGGTTTATCGCGACAGAGAGCTTATCTATACAACAGAAAGCAACAAAGGACAAAGAATGGATTTCGTTGACGAAGAACTCGAAGCCGGACTTTACCAGTATTCTATCATCGCTGAGAATGAATATGGTTTCAGCAAGAGAGCCTACGCTCAGATTCTTGTCGGCGACAAATGCGATATTATCTTCGAACTCACCGATCAGGGTGGCAATGGATGGAAAGGCGCCTGCATCAGTGTGACAGACGAGAAAGGACAGCGTATTGCTGCAGTTACAATGGAGGACGGCTCAGAGCTCACAATGGTGATGCCATTGCTGAAAGGCGAGCTCAATTTCATCTGGAACCACGGCTGGTATCATAACACCGCAGGATACGACACCGATTATGAGTGCGCTTTCGTTATCAGAAACAGTGACAACGAAATCCTCTACACCTCTGATGAGCACAGCGACGGCGTATTCTTGACATACAACAACGACTGCGAACACACAGCTGTTGCAGAAGTCAGCGCAAGCAACGTCCGCCTCTACCCTAACCCGACCAACGGCATGCTCAACATCGAAGGTAACGGCGCGATGACCATCAGCGTGATGAACACTCTCGGCCAGACAATACTTGTCAGCACAGCAACCGACAATGCCACCGTCGATTTGAGCAGTCTCGAATCCGGCATTTACATGGTTAGAATTGAGACAGAAAACGGAATTAAGACGGAGAAAGTTAATGTAAGAAGATAATATTCTTAAAATCTTTGAAAAAAAACTTGAAATCACAGGTGATTTCAAGTTTTTTTTATATCTTTGCGGGTCTTAACAACCATTATTAACTTAATTAAAAATGAAAAAATATCAATTTTTGTTGATCGCGATTTTTGCCTTAGCTATTGGCAAAATTTACGCAGGTCCTGTCGACGCACAGCGCGCACAGCAACTCGGACAGCGTTTTATGAGCGCTGCGAAAGGTTCACAACAAACTAACATTCAATTAGTTCATACTGCAGCCACTCGTGGTGATGTAGATTTTTATGTTTTCAATGTCGGTGACAACAATGGTTTCGTCATCATAGCCGGTGACGACCGTGTGAAGCCTATTTTAGCTTATTCCACAACCGGATGCTTCAACCCTAACGACGTCGCTGACGGTTTCAATTTCACACTCAACAGCTTCTGCGAAGAGATTCAGTATGTTAGAGAAAACAACCTCAAAGCCACAGAAGACATCGTTGCTGAATGGGCATCGGTTGCCGAAACAGGCTATATCAATATGGAGAGAAAAAACCGCATTGTTGTCGGTCCTCTCCTTCAGACCACATGGCACCAGAACTTCCCTTACAACAGCCAGTGCCCTGAAGACGCAGGAGGCAGCGGAGGTCACGTATATGCAGGCTGTGTCGCCACAGCAATGGCACAGGTGATGAAATTCTGGAACTATCCGGAACAAGGGCTTGGCTCACACTCCTATTATCCTGATGATTATCCGGAGCAGACAGCCAACTTTGGCGAAACCGACTATCATTTTGAGTTGATGCCTAATGATATTGACTCATTGAACACCGAAGAAGATTACTTCTATATCGCTCAGTTGCAGCACCATTGCGGCATTGCTGTAGAAATGATGTACGGTCCCGACGGCAGCGGCGCCTTTTCTGATGACGTACCTCCGGCGTTACGTAATTATTTCGAATATACTTGCGATGACCACATCACCAACTATGGCGGTGGCTTTTGGGGCCAAGGCTACACCAATGAGGAATGGACACAGATGCTGAAAGAAGGCGGCCTCGACGAAGGCATTCCGTTATATTACAGCGGCCAAGACGACACCGGCGCTGGCGGCCACGCCTTCGTATGCGACGGCTACGATGAGAACGACTACTTCCACTTCAACTGGGGCTGGAGCGGCAAAGACGACGCCTGGTGCCCTGTAGGAGCTCTCAACACCACAAAATACGCATTCAACATGATGAATGGCTTCACCGGACACATCATCCCCGACTCACCGGATTATCTCAACCGTCCTGAAACCATAACAGACTTCGAAGTGGTTGAAAACGAGGACATGACAAGCGTCAGCATCAGCTGGACAAACCCTGATAAAAACCTCAACGGCGAGCCTCTGACAAGCTGCACCGTCATGGTCTATCGCGACAAAGAGCTTATCTATACGACAGAAAGCAACAAAGGCCAAAGGATGGAATTCGTTGACGAGAACCTCCAAGCCGGACTTTATCAGTACTCAATCATCGCTGAAAATGAATACGGCTTCAGCAAGAGAACCTACGCTCAGATTCTCGTCGGCGACAAATGCGACATCATCTTCGAACTCACTGACGAAGGCGGTGACGGCTGGAAAGGCGCCTGCATCAGCGTGACCAACGAGAACGGACAACGCATCGGCAAAGTGACCATGACAGAAGGTTCATCACAAACCATAGTATTGCCATTGCTGAAAGGCAACATCAACTTCATCTGGAACCACGGCTGGTATCATATAAGCCCAGGATACGACACCGACTCCGAATGCGCTTTCGTAATCAAAAACACCAATGACGAGGTTCTCTACACTTCAGACGAACACAGCGACGGCATCTTCCTGACATACAACAACGACTGCGAAAACACAGCTGTTGCAGAAGTCAGCGCAAGCAACGTCCACCTCTACCCTAACCCAACCAACGGCATGGTCAACATCGAAGGTAACGGTGATATGACTATCAGCGTGATGAACACTCTCGGTCAAAAGGTTCTTGAGACAACAGCTACAGGCAACGCCACCATCGATTTGAGCGGTTTCGGATCAGGAATCTACATGGTAAGAATTGAGACTGCAAATGGTACAAAGACCGAGAAAGTTAGCGTAAAAAGATAACATAGATAATAGATAAAAGAGTAGAGACGCCACATTGTGACGTCTCTACATTTATTAATAATAAGGTATTAATTAATCCTTATACTCAGCCAAAACTTCTTTGACTTTGTCTGGTGTCAAACGGCCATAGACCTTGTCACCGATCATAGCGACTGGAGCAAGACCGCAAGCGCCCACGCAACGGAGGCAGTTCAATGAGAACTTTCCGTCAGGTGTTGTGCCACCGACTTCAACGCCGAGCTGACGTTTCAATTCATCCAAAACCTTCTCAGCACCACGCACGTAGCAGGCTGTACCCAAGCAAACTGAAATCGGGTGCTTGCCCTTTGGAGTCATGGTGAAGAATGAATAGAATGAAACGATACCGTAAACTCTTGATACAGGGATGTTCAACTCCTTAGCGACGAGTTCCTGAACTTCTGCTGAGAGGTAGCCGTACTCACCCTGAACCTTGTGAAGCACGTTGATAACTTCACCACCGTCATTACGGAATGATTTGCAAACATCCTTAATGAAGTTGATTTTATCTTCTGATAATTTAATAACTGCCATAATATTCAATTTTTAATTTTCCAACAATTATTTTTCGCTAATCTCAACATGTTCTGACTTGTCGAAATAGTGTGTATGCAGCAGTTCATGTGACTTGTGGCCGCATGGTTCACCAAAGTACTCAGCGTAGATCTTCTTGATTGAAGGATTCTCGTGTGACTTACGGATTGGTTTGCCGAGGTCTTCACGATAGATAGCCTCTGTACGTTTCTTGATGATTTCACTGTTGCCATGGTGATATGGCTGACCAGCTCCGCCGACGCAACCGCCTGGGCAAGCCATGACTTCGATAGCGTGGAACTGCTCTTTGCCTTCGCGAACTCTTTCGAGGAGCTTGCGTGCATTTGCCAGACCGTGAGCGATACCGATGTGGATTGGGGTGCCTGCGAAGTCAACCCAAGCGTCACGGATACCGTCCATACCACGGAGTTCTGTAAAGTCGATCTTAGGAAGCGGTTTGCCAGTGAATACCTCGTATGCTGTACGGACAGCAGCCTCGATAACACCACCTGTTGCACCGAAGATGACAGCAGCACCTGTTGACTCGCCGAGCGGATCATCGTAATCCTCTGATGGCATGTCCTTAAGGTCGAGGTTGAACTGCTTGATCAAGCGAGCCAACTCACGTGTTGAAAGGACGTAGTCGATATCCGGGTTACCGTCTTTGTAGAACTCTTTACGTTTGCTTTCGTATTTCTTTGCCAGGCAAGGCATGATAGAAACGACGACGAGGTCTTCTCTCTTGATGCCCATCTTCTCTGCCCAGTAGTTCTTTGCGACAGCACCGAACATCTGCATAGGTGACTTAGCTGTTGAAGGAACGTCAAGCATATCTGGGAAGTTGTGCTCGAAGAAGTTGACCCAACCTGGGCAGCATGATGTCAAGATAGGGAGACGCACTGACTTGTCGCCTGCCATGAACTTCTTGATTCTGCCGAGGAGCTCTGTACCTTCTTCCATGATGGTCAAGTCAGCGGTGAAGTCTGTATCGAACACATAATCGAAGCCGAGGCGACGCAATGCTGCTGCCATCTGGCCTGTGACGATGGTACCTGCAGGCATGCCGAACTCTTCGCCGAGAGCGACACGTGTTGCAGGAGCTGTGTTGACGATAACGGTCTTCTTAGGATTGTTAATAGCTGCCATGACAGCGCGTGTGTCGTCAACTTCGCTCAAAGCGCCGACTGGGCACACCTGGACGCACTGACCGCACATGACGCATGGTGAATCCATGAGGTCTTGCTCGAAAGCTGGAGCGACGACGGCCTGGAAGCCACGGTTCACAGCTGACAAAGCACCGACTGTCTGGATGTTGTTACATACGTTCTCGCAGCGGCGGCACATGATACATTTGTCAATGTCACGCACGATTGAAGGTGACATATCCTTGCGGTATGTCGACTGCTCACCCTTGAATGGGATGTCGCGGATACCGAGGTTCTGAGCGAGCTTCTGGAGTTCGCACTGTCCTGACTTAGCGCATGTCAAGCAGTCTGTCGGGTGGTCTGAAAGAATCAACTCAACAACAGTGCGGCGTGCGTTGATGACGCGGGCGCTGTGTGTGAGAACTTCCATACCTTCGACGCAGTCTGTAGCGCAAGCTGGAGCAAGGTTACGACGCGGTTTGCCGTTGAAATCCTTTGTGATCTCGACAACGCAAACACGGCATCCACCTGGTTTGTTCTCAAAGTTCATTCCTGCCAACTCGAAATAGCAGAGGGTAGGAATATGAATACCGGCCTGACGGGCAGCTTTCAAAATTGTTGTGCCTTCTGCGACCTGAATCTGTTTGTTATCTATTGTTACATTAATCATATCTTTCTCCTCCTCTATTTTATTTGACAGAAATAGCATCAAATTTACATCCACTCATACATGCACCGCACTTGATACACTTCGTTGTGTCGATTTCCATTGAAGGAAGCTTGTGACCTTCGGCGATGTAGTTGGTCTTCGAGATGGCTTCTGCAGGGCAGTTCTTGGCGCATTTGCCGCAGCCGATACATTTATCCTTGTCGATGACGTAGTTCATGAGTTTCTTGCAGACACCAGCGCGGCACTTCTTGTCGACGACGTGCTCAACGTATTCATCCCAGAAGTTGTCGAGTGTTGACAATACCGGGTTAGGTGATGTCTGACCAAGACCGCACAATGCTGTGTCTTTGATAACAGCGGCGAGGTTGCGGAGTTCCTGGAGGTCGTCCATTGTTCCGTTGCCTTCTGTGATCTTGTTGAGGATTTCGAGCATTCTCTTGTTACCGATACGGCATGGTGAGCATTTACCGCAGCTCTCTTCGCATGTGAACTCGAGGTAGAACTTAGCGATAGCAACCATACATGATGTGTCGTCCATGACGACCATACCGCCTGAACCCATCATTGAGCCTGCAGCCATCAATGAATCGTAGTCGATAGCTGTGTCGAGGTGTTTCTCTGTCAAGCAGCCGCCTGAAGGACCACCGGTCTGGACAGCTTTGAACTTACGGCCGCCCTTGATACCACCACCGATTTCGTAGATGATGTCGCGGAGTGTTGTTCCCATAGGAACCTCGATAAGACCGACGTTGTTGATCTGACCTGCCAATGCGAACACCTTTGTACCTTTTGATTTCTCTGAACCGATTGATGCGAACCAGTCAGCACCCTTTGTGATGATGATCGGGATATTTGCGAATGTCTCAACGTTGTTAACGTTAGATGGTTTTGCCATGTAACCTGAAACAGCCGGGAATGGTGGTTTCAAAGTAGGTTCACCACGTTTGCCTTCCATTGAGTGGATAAGAGCTGTCTCTTCACCGCAGACGAATGCGCCGGCGCCGTAGCGAAGCTCGATATCGAAGTTGAAGCCGCTGCCGAGGATGTCGTCGCCGAGGAGGCCGTATTCACGAGCCTGAGCGATAGCAACCTGCAAACGGTGGATAGCCAATGGGTATTCAGCACGGATGTAAACCAAACCCTTTGTTGCGCCGATAGCGTATCCGCAGATAGCCATAGCCTCGATGATTGAGTTCGGGTCACCTTCCATGATAGAACGGTCCATGAACGCACCCGGGTCACCTTCGTCAGCGTTGCAGATGACGTATTTCTGGTCGGCCTGGTTCTTCGCGCAGAGACCCCATTTCACACCTGTCGGGAAGCCCGCGCCACCACGGCCACGGAGACCTGACTTGGTGACCTCGTCGATGACCTGCTGAGGTGTCATCTCGCCGAGAACCTTAGCGATAGCTTCATAACCACCGCGTGAGATGTATTCGTCGATGTCTTCTGGGTTGATGAAACCGCAGTTACGCAAAGCTATACGGAGCTGTTTCTTGTAGAAACCCATGTGCTTTGAGTCGGCGACATGCTGTTTGTTTTCCGGATCGAGGTAGAGAAGGTCTGTGACCTTACGACCTTTGATGATGTGCTCGTTGATGATTTTCTCGACATCTTCAGGTTTGACCTGAGTATAGAATGTGTTGTCAGGAAGCATCTTTACGATAGGGCCCTTCTCGCAGAAGCCGAAGCAGCCTGTTCTGATGACCTGAACTTCATCTTGCAAACCTTTTTCCTTCAATAATTTTTCAAAGGTTGAGATGATCTCATCACTTGCAGATGCCTTACATCCGGTACCACCGCAGCAAAGCACGTGCGTTTTGATTTTTGTCATATAAAGTCCTCCAATTTAGAATGAATGATTAGATTTTCTCATAGTTCACAGGGATGATACCCTCGACGAGCTCGTTGTTCATGACATACTTCTCGAGGATTTCGTCAGCGCGTTTGTTGTCGACGTGACCGAAGACGATCGGGTCTTTGCCCGGAACTTTCACTTCGATGGTAGGTTCTGCGTGGCAGTAGCCCATGCAGCCTGTCTGAGTGAAAACGATGCTGAGTTTAAGCTCGTCGGCTTTCTCCATCATGTGTTCCATCACCTGTTTTGCACCGGCGGCGATACCGCAAGTTGCCATAGCGACTTTCACCTGAACCATTGAATCAGGGTTGTTGCTCTTTTCACGAAGGTCGAGATTTGACTGTAATTTCTCTCTCATTGCCTTCAATTCTGCCAATGATTTTACTTTTGCCATATTTCGTAAAATTATGTTAATGAATGATTTATGAATATTTCTTCAATATTTCTAACCTATTTTAACGTTTGGCAAAGATACGAATCTTTTTCATATAAAAAAATAATTAATAAAATTTATCAAACAAAAAAAAATGAGCCCGGCAAAACACCGGACCCATCGCCTTAAAGTCTTGACTAGCAAGCCTATTCCTTCTTCCTCAAAGCGTATGCCGCGCCAAGAGCGCCAAGGATGAACAATCCGCTGCCGATAGGAGCGCCAGTGACGTCTTCTGTGAGACCGTGCTCATTAGGAAGAGAGATAAGCGTGATATCACGCGTCAAGTCACTCTGTGCCCAATCGTTGAAGAAAGCGTCTGTAAGACCAATCTGAGCATTTGCTCCGAAGCCCAACGTCAATACCAATGCTATTGCTAAAAATATCTTTTTCATTTTATTTCCCCTTTCATAATTTAACGAATAACAATTTTCTGAATCTTCTCATTCAACTTGAATATATAAACACCGCATTGAGACGGTTTTTCAACAGTCTCTACTCCTGATACACGATGGTTCGCTATCATGCGTCCCATCACGTCGAACACCTGAAGTTCGCCCTCGCCATTGACGACGATTTCATCACCGTTTTGATATGCAAAAACATCGATAATTGTGCTTGTCGTTGAGCCAAAACGCAAAACGAAGCGGTCATTTCTGTCGCTCGGTGAACCGATGAAAGTGTAGTATCCTTCGCTAAGCATGTCAACATCGTCGCCGGTAATCTTGTCGAGAAGATGCAGATATTTCACATCGGCATTTTCAAGGTTAACACTGAAACTGTATTCTCCAATATGTTTTGATTCGAAATTGACCTGCATATTGCCTGACTCAAAGCCATGAACCACGGCATAATCCATGTCTTCTTGAGCAACATAAATCTTTGCGTTATTGTCGTTCAACGAGTATTTTGGCAACGTGCCGCTTTCACCTAAACGTACAATGACACGGTCGATGACATCACTCTCGCCACGACTCAGGTTGAGTACGATCTGTTCATCTGCCTGAGAATTTCTTGTATTTGGAACGAATGTGACGATTTCTCCATCGTTTTCGGCGTACACCATAATGCCTTCCATTGCTGCTACGTTATGTCCCGTTGCTGCGATGAGGCCAGAACCGTCGTTATTCATCACGTAGAAGTCTTTTGCCACTGTAGCAGCTTGTGCAAACGGGTTACCGATGAGGTTCCAGCCCGCAAGAGACGAGCCTACTGCCCTGCTCAGCGTCACATTACCATCGCCCGAATATTTCGTACCGATAAATGTCAGCGTAGTATTAGAGTTGTTGGCATAAAGATAACCTTTTCCAGGTTCCAATCCGAAATGATAATGGCTTGAACCTTCTTTCTTCCAGTTTTCCCATTGAGTATCAGAGCTTTGATTGAAACGATACAAATCGAAATCACCTGTGGTCATGTTCAGGACATCATTTGCCAGTATTGTCTCAGCCAAAGGCGATGCAATCAGGCGCCATCCATCTGCATTGGTGGTGTAGCCCTGAACCTCATTCGGGTAAGATGTACAATAAACGCCCACATTGTCAACATACCACATACGACCGCTTGTGCCGACACCGGCAAACTTGAATGCAATAAATACATCTTGACCATCGTAAGCCGAAAGATTGATGTTTACATTTGTCTTAGTTGTCGGGAATTCAGAGGCTGTCCAAAGTGTGTTGGTGAAATTTATTGCCGCGCAACCTGTTGTCGACAACACGACAGAGCTCTCCTCGCCCGAGCCACTTGATGAGAATGCCATATCGAAAGTAAGTTTGGCATTTCCGTTGATATGCATGTGTGGCAGAATCAGATAAGTGTCGCCGCTTGGCCAGTAACTAAATGCTGTTCCTGTTGGGTCAACAGGGTCATTGACATTGGTGCTATGCTGCCAACCGTAGTAATTGTTAACCCTGATCCAGTCCCAGCACGCCGGAGGGAACGCATCTCCGCTGAAGCCTTCAAACAGTGCGTTTTCATTGTCGATAGGCCACACGCCGCAGTCTGTCGTGAAGCTAATATGATTGCACCATTCGCTCTGGTCGTCGGCATCGCAATATGCCTGGACTCTAACATCGTATGTTGCACCACGTTTGAGACCGGTCAAGACGTATGGGTTTTCATTCGTAGGAAGTGTCGTGATGTGTATAGGATTACCCCATTCGCTTTCTGAAGATTTCTTGTATTGGATATTCCATTCGGTTTCATCTTTGCCTGCGGTCCAAGTGATGGAAGCCGAGTTGACATCAGTATCAATGACATCCAAGTCTGTTGGGATAAAACACGTTGGAATACGTTCCACTGTAATATCATCAATTAAGAAATAGGCATAACTGCTACCGGTTCCGCACATAAATGCGATATATCTGCCACTTCCTTTATATGATGAGAATGGAACTGTAAACTCTCGGAAACCGCCGCTGCTAACTGTATTAGATACGGTCACATCCTGAATTTTAGTGTATGTACTGGCATCACCAGGTGAATCCATTATACCGACAGATAATGTTCCTGAAGAGCTTTGCACAGCGGCCCAGAATCTGATTTGGATTTTATCCATGTCATAATTGTCACTGATTTCAGGCAACACGGCGCATTCGTTTGTTGAACCGGAAGTCTGGTAGAATCGCATGCTATGACCGGAACTGCTGTTTGCTCCATTTCCTCCGTGTGCGTAAGGATTTGAATTTGTTGCAGTAAACACGCGCGGATAATAGGTGTAGCTACCTGGATAACCCGATTGATAATCGATGCGGTTCCAGCATTTCGGGAAAGGATAGCTTGAACTGAATGGAGATGTGGTAAGCAAATTAGTCTCAAAGCCATAAGTGTAAGGCAATGTCAATGCACCGCATTCTGTCGCGACGGAAAGATCATACGACTGGTCAGCATAGCTCCATTTGCTTTGGTCGGTACTGCTGCAATAGGCGCATACATTCACTTTGTATTCAGTGGATGGTTCCAGACCCGGCAAAGTATAAGAGTTTAAAGAGTGATTTTCTACCAGAAGGTATGTATATTCGCTTTCTGAAGCTTTTTTGTATCGAATCTGCCATGCGTCCTGGTCTTCAGCGCCTTTTGTCCAATGGAATGTGACACTTGTTGAAGTCGCGCCATCAAAAGTTAACGAAGAAGGTGCCAAACATGTGGCTGTAGTAGTGAAAATCACACGGTTACTCCACAAACTCAAGCCGTCTTCAGCACCGCAATTTGCTTGGATATAGATGTAATATTTCGTCTCAGGAGTGAGGTTTTCCAAGGTGTAGGTATATTCGCTCACGTTTTCAAGTTGCACGCGTGTGACATCTGTCAAAGTATAGTCTGACGGGGTAAAATCGCTGGTCGGTCTGTATGCAACTTCAAAAGCGTCGGCGGTACTTCCAGTCCATGAAACGCTGCCTGTATAAGCTGTTGCTGAATACGACACATAACTTAAAGTAGGTTTCGGGCAAGTTGCCAAAGTGGTGAAATCCTTAACATCGCTCCACGAACTTTCTTCGTTGCCAAGAACTGATTTCACTCGAGCGTAATATTGTGTCTCTGGTGATAAGCCTGACAATGCTTTTGATGCCGTACCTGTTACATTGACCTCAGCGAGATTCTCTGTAAACGTGCTATTTGTTGCATATTGCAGCACCCAGTTTGTTGCGGTGCCGTTTTCAGTCCAAGTGAGCGTTGCGGTACGACCTGTGACGTCGTTTGATGTCAAATTTGTAGGTCTCGGGCATGTCATGAAGCTGATGCTGATATTGTCGATTGCCGCTGGTGGCTGCGTGCCAGTAGAGCTATCGTTTCGCCAAATGAAAACCATGGTGTAAGTTCCATTGACAGCGACCTCTGCAGTTTGTGACTGCCAACTGTCTTTTAGATGAAGTTTGTTACCTCCATCAAGGACAATCCAGGTGTTAGGTATGGAAGGTGCGCTGGTGCCGGCAGTGAAATCCACATCACCGGGAGCCAAAGCCACGCGAACATAGTCGCAATTGCTTTCGCCATAAGCTATCCAGTCATAAACGACGGTATAAGTGCCTTGAGAGAAGTTGAACAGTTTAGAGGCATACACAGTAGCAGTACTGTTGGTGCTATATGCATTAGTTGTACCGCCGTCATTGGAGATGTACATAGCCTTAGAGCCACCGTTGTTTGTAGCGCTACCCCAACACCAGGCATTTGTAAGAGTGCCGTTAGCGAATCCCAAATCGTTGCTTGTCTCAAAGTTCTGTTCGTAAGGATGGTTTTGATCAACAGCCAAGGCCTCGCGAGTGGTACTGAAAATCTTCTTAGCCCACTTGCTTATATCGCCACCACCACAGTTGGCGCGGACGTAAGCATAATATGTAGTTTGAGCAGTTAATCCTGTCAAGTCTTTGCTGCAACTTGTCACCTGATATGTAGGAGTGGTGTTATCATCCGGCACGACTTCCGAGTCTGTAGTCACGTAAACATCCCAGTCGCTTTCTGCATCGCCTGCAGTCCAAGACAATGTGGCTTCATGGGCTGTGATGCCGACTGCATTGAAATTCTTAGGTTTTGCGCAACTTGCTCCTCCAGCCGGATTATAAGTAAATGTGGTTTTCGGAAGGAATGACTGAGCAGTATAGCTGACGTTTGCTAGGCTGCTGCTATTATATCCGTATGCCGACACGCCTGATGTAAGGTTGTTAACGCCATACCATTTCACATTGTTATAGCTACCGTCATCGTCATTGTAAACTCCAATCAGCAGATTACCTCCATTATAGACGTATTCTTCAGAAAATGTAATGGTGTAACCGTCAGTGGATGTTGTAGGCATGGTCAACAAGCCATCAAAAACTATGGTTGCACCTTCTATGCCGCTAAAACTCCCTCCGAGGGTTGTTTCAGTTACTTCTTTAATGAAAACCTTTTGGTTTGCCGCACCCCAGCTGGAGTTTGTGGTTGCTACCATTTTTGCATAGAATGTAAGTCCGGTAATTGTTCCTCCGTCCATACCGGTTAATTCACTAGCAGGAATAATGCATTCACTTTTTGTGTAGTCATCAAAATAATTGCCATACATTGGGACGTACTGGTTGTCATCCGTTCCGTTATACACCGTAAGTGTTTCCTGCGATTTCGCCTGCCAGGGCATAAATATCGCCAACAGCAGGATCAACAAATGAGTTTTTTTGATAAATTTTTTAAAATACATAATACAAAAGTTTTTAAGATTTGATAATAATTTTCATCACCTTAAAACTTCTGGAAAAAATGTTGGAATAGTAAAAAACAAAGATAAAACCCTTAAAGGGCATACCTTATTAAAATTAGAATCCCAGCTCCAATTCCCGGAAGCGTCGTTTCGTGATTTGAGGCAGGTCTTCTGACTGAGGCCTCGCTTTGCCGCCTTCCCGTCCGACGGAGCGTCGCGACAGTGGCACAGTGGCAGGCGATTGGCCATCACAGCAGCGGGAACTGTCCGGGATTCACACCCGATTCCCTATTGAGTCCGCAAAAGGGACACCTTAAATCGGCTGCAAAAATACAGCTTTTTCTATTCAGTCAAACAAAATAAACAAGAATTTTTATTCGCCGTTTTCGGCAGGTTTCATTGAGTATTCGCAGCCGCAATACCTTTGATTATAAAAGTTATATTCCTTGATAAGTTGTATCCTTCTCTCACTCAGTCCGCCTTTTCTCCAGTTCTGAGCCCAAAACGTCACATCAGGATAAATCGATTCGGCGAATTTTCCAGCTTCTTCTATCTGTTCGAGACTCTTCCAACGGCTCGATGCAAGGGTCGTGGTCATCACCTTAAAACCATGCTCGTGAGCATATTTCGCAGTACGTAAAAGCCTGTATTTGAAGCATTTGAGGCAACGCCCTCCCCTCTCAGGCTCGCCTTCCAGTCCTGTCATCTCCAAACGCCATTTTTCATGGTCGTAATCGTCGTCGATGATATCCAAACCGAGCGAGGTGGCATAGCGAGTGCATTCGTTCTTTCGGATCTCGTATTCCTCCAAAGGAAAAATGTTCGGATTGCTATAATATATAGTAGGTGTAATGCCGTGCTGCATCATGCACTCGATAATCGCCGACGTGCACGGCGCACAACAGGTGTGAAGGAGCACCTTGGTCTCCCCTCCCGGAACCGATATCTCGAATTTCTTTTTCACGGTCTGAAAGTGATTAAAATGACAGCAATCACTGCGATTACAAGCCCAATATAGTTTTTTAAAGTAAGCTTTTCCTTAAATAACAGACAGCCGGTGACAGCCGTTAAGCTGACCACTCCGATGTTGTAAATCGGGAATAAGACAACGTTGTCGAAATAGCGCATGGCATAATATACGCAATACGTTGAGAAATAATTGATTACGCCTAATCCGATGCCACCGACGGCACTTTTCCATTGCCATTTCGACTTGCCTTTTGCTATGTCCCAAACCACAATGATGATGCCGAAAATCAAGGCGATGAAATAGATGAATGCAATCATAAAACCGAGGTTGCCCGCAGTGTTCTGCTGCTCGGTTATTTTCATCAGAATATCGCCTGTGCCAGTGCCGAAAAATATGAAAACCGGCAACAATGCGACAATCCCTGAATTATCCTTGTGTTCACGTTTACCATTGGGTAATTTCCAGCCGACGACGAGCACCAGCGCCACCAACGCCAGCACTATTCCCAACGATGCCACGAAATTCAGCTTTTCATGCAGAAAAATAACGCCCGCCAAAATCGGCAAAACCACCGACAACTTGCTCGACAGCGAGGTCACGGTCACACCCGAACGCTGCGTCGATGCAGTCATTAATAAGTAGGTGAAAATAAACCAGAATCCAGTCAAAAGGGACAGCCCGAACCATGGCTCAGCCACCAGCTGCGGTATGGTCTCATAGCTCTCGCAAACCATAAAACCAGTCCCCGTCGCGAACACATAATTCCACATCAGCGCCTGATGGTTGTCAAGCCCGAAACGCTTGAAAAGACGCATCGCGACAAAAACACCTGTCGAAAAAAGTATGGCGAGTATCAGGAATATCATAACGTTGCAAAAATACACAGAAAATCAATTCCGTATGAAAATTTTAAAAAATTCCTTTGCAATCTCATTATTATTTCATAAATTTGCAGTCCTAATTGTGAAAATTTAATTTTAAAATTGATATGAAAGTACAAGAATTAGTTGATAAACTGGGACTTAAGGTCCTCGCAGGCAAAAACGGCCTCGATCGCGAAATCGACGGCTGCTATATTTCAGACCTCCTCAGCGACGTGATGGGTAACGCACAGGAAGGCAACATCTGGATCACTCTCCAGACTCACAAAAACGTGATGGCTGTGGCATCGCTCAAAGAGATGTCATGCGTCATCCTCGTCAAAGACCTCGGTGCCAACGAAGACACCATCAACCAGGCCAACGAGGAAGAATTGCCGATTCTCCAGACATCACTGCCGACATTCGAAATCGCAGGACTTGTTTATAATTTGTTAAACAACAAATAGTTAACAGTAAGCAGTTAAAAGTTAAAAGAGCGCGACGCGACCTCTCCTTTATCTTTTATCTTTTAACTTTTAACAAAATAATCATGGAACTCAAAAAGTACAGAGCTGACTTGCATATTCACACGGTGCTTTCGCCGTGCGGTGACATCTACATGTCGCCCGCTGCCATCGTGGAACAGGCCAAGAAGCTGCATCTCGACGTCATCGCAATATGCGACCACAACACCACACGACAGGTGAAGGTGACGCAGCAGATCGGCCGCGAGATGGGCGTGTTCGTCATCGGAGGCGTGGAGATAACGACGCAGGAAGAGGCTCATGCCCTCGCCTACTTCGAGACTGACGAGCAGCTCGACAAGTTCCAGGAGTTCCTCGACGAGCATCTGCCGCACATCCCTCTCGATGAGGAGAAGTTCGGCTATCAGCTCATCGTCGACAAAGACGAGGAAATCATCGGCGACGAGCCTTGGCTGCTGTGGTCGGCACTCGACTGCGACCTCGACACGCTTTATGACAAGGTACATGAGATCGGAGGTCTCTTCGTGCCAGCACACGTCAACAAGCCCGCATCGTCACTGATGTCACAACTCGGTTTCATCCCGCCTGACCTCAAGGCTGACGCACTCGAGATTTCGAAGCACGTCAAAAAAGAGGATTTTTTGAAGAAATTCGCATATTTGAAGAAGTTCATGTTCACCAAGAGCAGCGATGCGCACTTCCTGCATATCATCGGCGAGGTGCACTGCGTGCTTCACATGTACGACCTCACCTTCGACGAGTTCCGCAAAACCCTTCATGGCGAGGACGGCAGGTACATCGACACTGAACCTCAGGAAAAACTACAACTTTTATTCGGATGAAAGAACTAGCATTACATGTATATGACCTGATGGAGAACTCTACCGCAGCCAACTCCACCCTTGTCGAGCTGACCATAAAAGACAGCCTGAAGGACAACATCTACGCCTTCACCATAAAGGACAACGGCAAAGGAATGTCACCGGAGTTTCTGGCAAAGGTCACCGACCCATGGACCACATCGCGCACCACACGAAAAGTCGGTCTCGGCTTACCTCTTATTAAAATGAACACCGAGAACTGCGGCGGCGGCATGAAGATTGAGAGCGAAGTAGGCAAAGGCACAACGCTTAACTTCTGGTTCCAGCATGATAACATCGACCGCCCGCCAATGGGAGACCTCTCAGGCACCCTCGTGATGCTGTTCGCCGCCCACGAAGACATCCATTTCATCTATAAACACATCACCGACGACGGCGAGTTCGTGTTCGACACCGATGAGATCAAGGAAGCCCTCGACGGAATGTCAATGAACGACATCAACATCATGAAATACCTGAAGGAAATGATTCAGGAAAACTTGGAAGAAATTCATTATAACGAGTAACCCCCGTCATTTCGACCGCAGCGAAGCGGAGTGGAGAAATCTTTTTAGTGTAGAGTTTAGAGTGTAGAGTTTAGAGTAGTTTAAAAAGTTTAAAGTTAAGAGTTAAAAGTTTTTTGGAAGAATTTTTTTAAGATTTTTAAATAGATTTTTTGTAAGATTTTGAGCCGTAAGGCGACAAAAAAAAAATAAACATAAAATGAAATTATCTGAAATAGCTAAAGTATTGAACGCCAAGGTGGTTTGCGGTCAGGACCGTCTCGACGAGGAACAGGACAAAGCTTTCGCCAGCGACCTGATGTCCGACATCCTGACCTTAGGCGACAACTTCCCGATGATTGTCACGGGGTTGTGCACAATGCAGACCATCCGCACATGTGAGATGGGCAACCTCGACATCGTCGTGTTCGTCAGAAAGAAGAAACCGACGGAAGAGATGATCGAGCTCGCAGAAGACGAGGGCATGGTCCTCATGGAATGCGACTACTCGATGTTCAAAGCCTGCGGTCTCCTCTGGGAAGCCGGACTCAAACCTATTTATTAACGCTTTTTAATCAACTATTCTCTATTATGCATTTGGAATACACAGTCATTGAAGGAGATTTCGTCAACGCCGGCTCGGCTTCAAGTTCGATAAAGAAGACCCTGAAGCAGCTCAACGTGAACCCGTCGATAGTCAAACGCGTCGTTGTCGCCCTCTACGAGGCCGAAGTCAACGCTATCGCGCATGCCTACGGCGGCGTGGTCACCGCCGACATCGACGCTGGTAAGATCCTCCTTCGTGTCATCGATAAAGGCCCCGGCATCCCAGACATCGACTGGGCAATGCAGGAAGGCCACAGCACCGCCTCGCCTGAAGTCCGCAACATGGGATTCGGCGCCGGCATGGGACTCCCTAACATCAAGAAAAACGTCGACCGCCTCAACGTGCAATCGACAGTCGGCGTAGGGACAACCGTTGAAATGGAGGTCAACCTCGGTTAACAAAATTAAAAATTAGGATTATGGCATTTTTTCACGCTCTACAGATCAACGAAAACGTTTGCGAAGGCTGCTCCCACTGCATGAGGGTATGCCCCACAGAAGCTATACGCGTCCGCGACGGCAAAGCACATATCAACGAAAACCGCTGCGTAGACTGTGGCAACTGCTTCATCGCATGTCCGCATAAAGCGATATTTGTAAAACAAGACGACTTCGACGAGATATTTAAATTCCCTTGCCGCGTCGCACTTGTCCCTGCCGTGTTCCTCGGCCAATTTAAAGACGACATCAGCGTATCGCGAATCTATGCCATACTCAACGAAATAGGATTCCAGCACGTCATCGAGACAGAGATCTCAACACCTCTGTACACAGAGAAAAAGAATGAGATGGAACGCACTAACAACAACAAACCGCTCATCTCATCCTTCTGCCCTGCTATCGTGCGTCTCATCCAAGTCAAATTCCCAGGTTTGGTGGATAACATCATGCCTATCAAAGCACCACTCGACATCACAGCAATGTTTATCAGACGTAAGCTCGTGAAAGAAGGCTGGCCGGAAGACCAGATCGGCGTGTTCTACGTCACCCCATGCGCAGCTAAGATAGCAGCAGTGAAAAGCCCTGTCGGCGAAGATAAATCCAGCGTCGACGGCGTCATCAACATGGACTCGCTATATAACCGCGTTTACAAAAAGATAAAAGAACAAGGCCACGACTACAAAGAGGTGAAACTGCCTATCGCTCAGCTCACCTCCGACAGCATCCTGACCTCATTGACAAATGGCGAACGTCGTCTCTCAATATCCGAACACTCACTATCCATCGATGGTATGGACAACTGTATGGAATTCTTGGAGAAAGTGGAGAACGATGAGGTTGAAGGCGTCGACTTCCTCGAGCTGCGCGCCTGCGACCAGAGCTGCCCGGGTGGAATCTTAACATATAACAACCGATTCCTCACCTGCGAACGCCTGTTCAACCGCGCCCGTTACGTGGCAGGCAAAGAACGCCGCGGCGAGCTGACACGCGCCAAAGAAGTGGAAGACGAACACGATTATCTGTATGAAAACATCAGCGTCGAAGAAGTCGAACCTCGTTCCATAAGCCTCGACCCGGATTTCACAAAGGCATTGGAGAAGATGAACAAAATCAAAGAGATAGAACGTATGCTGCCACAGATCGACTGCGGCATCTGCGGAGCCCCTTCATGCGACGCACTCGCCGAAGACATCGTATGCAACGGCTGCAAACTATCCGACTGTATCTTCGTCCAACGTAATATGGAGGCTCGTAAAGATATGAAGGTGGAAGAATCGCTGAAAATCATGGAAGACATCTGGGGCTACGAAAAAATTGAAAAATTCCGTTAAATAAAAATAAATCAAAAATAAAAAAATAATAACACAATGGCTATTAACGAATTACAACCAAAAGAAGTATTTGAAAACTTCTACAGCCTGACACGCATCCCGCGTCCTTCAAAGAAAGAAGCTCAGGTTATCGCTTTTATGAAGAAATTCGGTGAAGACCTTGGTCTCGAGACCATCGTCGACAAAGCCGGCAACGTCATCATCCGCAAGCCTGCAACACCGGGCTACGAGAACCGTAAAGGTATCATCCTTCAGGCTCACCTTGACATGGTGCCTCAGAAGAATGCCGACACCGTTCATGATTTTGAGAAAGACCCTATCGAGACTTACGTCGACAACGGCTGGGTACGCGCTAAAGGCACCACTCTCGGCGCTGACGACGGCCTCGGAGCAGCAGCAGCAATGGGCGTCCTCGCAGCAAAGAACCTCGAACACGGTCCTATCGAAGGCCTCTTCACCATCGACGAAGAGACAGGTATGACAGGCGCCAACCAACTTGCACCAGGCGTCCTCAAAGGCGACATACTGCTCAACATGGACTCAGAGACTGAAGGCGAGCTCTACGTGGGTTGCGCCGGCGGTATCGACACCAACGCCTACTGGACTCCTAAGATGGAAAAAGTGGCCGACGGAATGGAAGCTTTCCAACTGGTAGTCAAAGGCTTGAAAGGCGGCCACTCAGGCATGGACATCAACCTCGGCAGAGGCAATGCCAACAAGATCATGAACACCTTGTTGATCATGACAGCACAGAAATTCGGCGTGCGCCTCGCAACAATCAACGGCGGCAGCTTGCGTAACGCTATTCCAAGAGAGTCGTTCGCAACAGTAGTTGTTCCTGCTGACAAAGCCGATAAGATGAAGAAATTCGTCGAAGAATACAACACAAGCGTCAAAGAGCAGTTCGCAGAGACTGAACCAGACCTCAACATCTACATGGAAACAGCTGAGATGCCTAAAGAAGTCATCGACAACAAGACCTTCAAGAACATGCTCGAAGCCATCGCCAAATATCCTAACGGCGTCATCGGAATGTCAAAAGACTTCGAAGGCACTGTCGAGACATCATCAAACCTCGCTCTCGTGAAGTTTGAAAACGGTAAGATCATCACATGTTCACTGCAGCGCGGTCTCGTCGATGAGCTCAAAGACAAGCTCGCTGACGACATCCGCAAGGTGTTGACAGAACACGGCGCAACAGCTGAGTCAAGCGGTTCATACCACGGCTGGAAACCGAACATCGACAGCCCTATTTTGGCAACGATGAAGAAGGTCTACAGCGAGAAATTCGGCAAAGAGCCAAAGGTGATGGTCATCCACGCTGGTCTCGAATGCGGTATCCTCGGCGCAAAATATCCTAACTGGGATATGATTTCGTTCGGTCCTACCCTCGTTCACCCGCACTCACCTGACGAGGCTTTGCTCATCGAATCAGTGGCTCCGTTCTGGGAATTCCTGGTCGAAACATTGAAAAATGCACCGGTGAAATAACGTTGAAAAAATTTTTTCAAAAAAATGTTTTTTGTATTTAAATAATTTGTACTTTTGCAGTCCGAATTTTAGGTCAGAAAAAAGAAAAAAATAAATACATAAGACAATGAAACGTACATTTCAACCATCGAACAGAAGACGCAAGAACAAACACGGTTTCAGAGAAAGAATGGCAACTGCCAACGGTCGCAAGGTTTTGAAAGCCCGTCGCGCAAAAGGCAGAAAGAAGCTCACAGTATCTGACGAGTATTGATTCGGCGAAGCCGTACCTAATAATTAATTATTTAAGGTTAAAAAAGAGACAACTTAACGCTGTCTCTTTTTTTTGTATTTTTGCAGTTGCTGACCGCCCGTCATTTCGACCGAGCGCAGCGAGTGGAGAAATCTCCAACTATGAAGAAGTTGTTCAACATATCACTCTTTATAATATTGGTTTTTCTGACCAATCAATCTATTTTTGCCCAGATTCCCGACTTCTTCAATATGCCGCGAGCCGATGAAATCGGCGAGCGGCGTGATGGCTGCGACTATCTCATCATAACACCGGATAACGCGGCGATAAAAGAATGGGCTGACACGCTCCGCGACTTTCGTGAGGTTCAAGGCATCATCACCAAAGTAATGCCAATGAACGAAGTCGGAGCCAACAATCCCGATACTCTAAAAACATTCCTGCGTCACGCCTACGAAGTGTGGAACCCCGTCCCTGCCGCCGTGCTCCTGCTCGGCGACTATGCCCTCGACTCCACCCAGGGCATCGTATCATACGCCCTCACCGACCACCCAGACGGCAGCGCCTATGAGCCATATATGGCCGACAACAAATTAGTCGATTTCAACAACGACGGTCTCCCCGACATAGTGATAGCACGCATGCCTGCCGCCAACGGCGACGAAGCACAACTTATGGTGCAGAAAACACTCGAATACGAACGTCATCCATACGACGACGAATATTACTATTCTCACGCCACAACAGCCATGGGATACCAACGCTCACGGTGGTTTCAGCTGTGCACCGAGATAATAGCAGGCTATCTCGAAGACAACGGCAAATACGTCACACATATCAACGGCATACACCAAGGCACTCCGGATTCAGTGTGGTCGACAGGCCAAAGAACCGAACAAGTCCTTAACTACTTCGGTCCTGACGGGCTAGATTACATCCCTGCCACCATGTCGCATCTCACCGACTGGAGCGGAAACGCCAGCAAGATATCCCAAGCTATCGAAAACGGCACATACCTGTTCATTCACCGCGACCACGGCACATACCAGACATGGGGCGAGCCGGAATATTTCAACTGGAACATCAACAGCCTCCACAACGACAAGCTCACTTTCATCATGTCGGCAAACTGTCAGACCGGCGACTTCAGCTACGGCGCCGACACCACCGACTGCCTCGCCGAACGTTTCCTGCGCGTCCACAACGGAGCAGTAGGCATCATAGCAGCCTCACAGCTGTCGTATTCCTACGTCAACGACACCTACGTCTGGGGCTTCTTCGACTACCTCTACCCTGACTTCATGCCCGACTACGGCCCTCAGGACTTTGACTTCCAGTACCCAGCATTCGCCAACGCCTACGGCAAATACTTCCTGCAGCAGTCGTCATTGCCTTACAATACAAGCATGAAACCTATAACATACAACCTCTTCCATTATTTCGGCGACGCCTACCTGCAGCTTTATTCCGAAGTGCCGCAACATCTCACAATAACACATCCCGATGCCATCGCGTCAGGCACGATGTCGTTATCTGTCCATGCCGACGATGGCGCCCACGTGGCATTGTCTGTTGACAATGAGCTGATTGCTCGAGGCAAATCGTACGGAGGCAGTGTAAACATGCATTTCAGCACAATCCTCAAAGACGGCGACATCGTCAAAGTGGTGGCGACAAAACAGAACCATTATCGTCATGAAAGCCACATCATCGTCAGCGATATCTTAAGCACCGACGAGAGCTATGCCGAAAGCTTCTCGATATATCCAAACCCAACTGACAACATTCTCCACATCAAAGGAAACAATATCAACAACATTAGGATTTTCAACGTTTTAGGACAAGAAATCCCAACCACAACCAATATCTCCGATGATGTCATTGACATTGATTGCAGCACTTTCAGCAGCGGAGTCTATTATATCATCATCTCAGGTGATAAAGCCGTCACAAAACGCTTCATAAAACGATAATTCCAAGTATAAAAAAATGAGACGAACAAAACTGCCCGTCTCATTTATTTCGATTAACTTACGATTTAATTAACTTTTTCCAATTTTGTATTTCCACCCCATTTGTTGATGTTGAAAGTGAGGTCGAAACGCAAAGTTCCTTCCAATGGATTGGTACCTGATGTTGATTTTCCATTGACTGGCACGAGGTATGACACGTCGAGTGCAAACACGTTGTAACGAAGACCTGCACCGAATGTGAGATAACGACGGTTACCTTTCATCTTTGACTCATGGAAGAAACCGGCACGCGCAGCGAACACCTTGTTATACCAATACTCAGCACCAACGCTGAAAGTAAACTCTTTCATCTCCTCACTGAATCCGCCTGGAGCATCGTAAAATGACTGAATCATACCCTGAAGCACTGACACGTTAGGATTCATACCTTTATCAATAATAAATCCTCCGTGACCATCAGGAATAGGATTTCCGACACTGTCTCTTGCATAAATAGGTGGTGTTGGAACGAGCAACTTGTTGATATCGATCGACAAAGCGATTGAGTTGAACTCGTCGATATTGATCTTCAATGATGGACCCAAACGCAAATTGGTCGGGATGAAATCTGATTTCGAATTAGCATTGGTGTAGTTCATCTTGCTACCCATGTTGGTGATAGCAACACCCCATGAGAATTCTGCATCGACAGAACCGAGATACACTGGTCTTTGATAGTAAACACCGATATCTGCAGCTATTGACCATGCTGGGGTCGAATAGTTCTTAACACCCTGTGTGAGGTTTGAGTAGATGAAACGACCGGCAACTGCTGCTGACAAATAATCACCAAGTTTTCTTGAATAGCAGAGGTCTATTGCAAATTCGTTAGGTCTGTATGTTCCAAGATCCTCATTATTATCACCTCTGAAATTGATGTCACCTAAATTGAAGTAACGCAAAGTTCCTGCAATTGTTGACTTGCTGCTAACACGTTTTGAAACTGCAAGATATGCAATATTCATATCAGGAACGAGCTTTCTCAACCATGGAGTATATGCCAAACCGATGCTCAAATCATCTTCAATAAAAGCATATTTGGCCGGATTCCAGTGCATTGAATAAACATCAGGAGATGTTGCCACACCCAAATCACCCATACCAGCTGAACGTGCATCAGGAGCAATCATCAATGCCGGCACTGCTGTTGGTATCACGTTATACTCACTGTCTTGTGCTTTTGCTATGACACCAGTCATCAAAAGACATACTAAAACGACTAAAGATTTTTTAAACATATACTTTCAAAATTATTTTGCAAAAATAAGCATTTATTCAATCAAACGAGCATTAACTTAATATATTGTATAAAATTTTCTTTTTTTTACCTTATTAATATTGTCATCTTGCAATGACCAGTTTCGAATAGCCCGTTTGTTTCTCGTTATCGCTGTTTGTCACTGTAACATTATAGATATAAACGCCTGAAGGTAATGCAGCTCCATTGTTCGAAGTGCCATCCCACACGATAGGGTCGATACGCGTTGAAGTGCCGTATCTGCTGTCTTTTATCGTCTTCACAAGCTGTCCGTTGAGATTGTAGATATTGATAGCAATATCCATATCCCCTTTCTGATTGTGCTCGAAGCAGAAACTCGTGTAGCTTGTCATCGGATTAGGCGTATTATAAAGATTTTCAACGGTCAAATTGCCGCTTCTTACAACAGTAAACTCTATTGAGACATTCGTGGAATTATTGTAGATATCCCACACTCTGAAACTCAGCTGATGTTTACCCTCATTCAAACCGTACAAACGATAAGCTATTATGCCATAATCATTTGCATCGGTAGGATTCTCATAATATGAGTTCAGATTATAGATTTTGTTGGTTGCTCCGCTCAATGTCGCGGTAATATCATGTCCAATGCCCGCTCCCGTGGTGTTGATACCATGCTCATCTCTTATGATAGCATAGAACAGCGGATTCTCGTTGGTGATGCCGCCACTCACAAACAAAGTGTCATCAATGAAGATACGAGCCTCAGGGCCATCGACATCAGGCAGCGCAGCATCGTTATAGCCACCGACGATGACATTTCCATACATTCCATTTGCATCAGTCTGATAATCAGTGGCATAGAAGCTAATCAGACCTTTACCGTATGCATAATTGATATCTTTCGGAACGGTAAATTCTATCGCAAACTCCCCTGACTCAACTGTCGCCACTCCATCAAACAACAAGCTGTTTCTCAATTTGAAATTCACTTGTGCAAAACCTTTGTCACCCTTGGTACGGTAAGTGTTTTCCTTGTCGTAAACAGACACTCGCACCACTCCGTTGAAATCAGTCATCAGCTCACCGAAATTGTCCTGCAACTCACCACGCAACTCTATTGCACTCAACGCTTTAAGTGTATCATTATAGCAAACGGTATCAGCCGGTGGAGTGACAGGTTTCCCGTTGATTTTTGTCAAAACGACGTTGTTTTTAGGATATGCGAGACGCAATGCAGGGTCACCAAATAGCGTGAACACCCTTGTATATTTACTTGGATCTTGCTTTGTTGCAAAGAAAATATCTCCCATAGTAGGATATTCGCCACCTTGCATTGTAAACATCCTTCGGAACGTCCTTCTAAGCAACGGACCACTACCGCCAGTGGTTCTCGCTGTGGTTATCATCGCTATCGCTCCTCCCCTTGGGTTGGTAAACGTCAACTCACCTGCCGATGTCCTCGTATGGTCGTCAAAACGGCTGAACTCACATGTTGCTGTCACGAAAAGCGGAAACATAGGCATATTTTGCCATGACACCACATCGTCAATAGTCAGGATACGCTCGTCGCCAAGTCCAATCTCACCGCCGTGGCCGTTATAACCCACCACCAGCGTGCCTTTCTCAATCCTGTTTGTGATTGCCTCGTTCATTTCAGGGCATCTCTGTCCGCTCGCCGTCGCCACCTGGTTGTAAGCGTCAAGATAAATCTTATCAATGATGACATCACCGCCCCACCCAGGTATCTCTCTTGCGAGAGCCTCACAATTGTTGATAAACTCTGTCGATTCATCATCACACATCAAGGTGACGACATTACGCCAGTTGTTCATCGTCGAGGAGTTTTTAGCCAGATATGCCTCAATTTTATCGATGACTTCTGTTGCCATATCCTGCGTCGCGACTGGCATTCTACCTATCGGAAGATCTATCATAGAAGGTCTCGACGAGTTTCCATCCGCATCCATATCTCCTTCCGTGTCACCCATACATACATAGAAATCGTCCGTTACAACAGAGCCCAAATAGCAGGCGTTTAACGACTCCCATGAAGGTATGAAACACACGTCAGAGTTCTTGTAGTCGTAGGATGCATCGCCAATAAGCAAGACATATTTCAGACCTCTATTATACAGCATCCTGACGAAATTACGGATACCTGCCACGTCCATTGCACCACACGAAAACTCATTATATATGTATTGCGGCTGAACGATCTCTATATTCAGATCATCGATATTTGCATGGATATTCCTAAGACGTTCGGCCTGCGACTGGAAATTCGGATGGGTAATAATCAGATAATCAACATTTTGCAATGCATGAAGATTCTGATTTTGGACCACACCGACAAATGAAGGAGTATAGAAACTGTTTCCGTCAAACGCCACAAACTGATTGTTTACATCACCAAACACCTTGAATGTCAGCACCGAAGAAGCGACTGACGTATTCATAATTGTAGGGTTTATCGGATCGGTGACATTCCAAACCTTCAACGCGTTTGTAGCATTCTGCAGCCTGTACTCATAAATGGCATTCACCACGTAACATTCCGGATTTCTGAATGCCATAAAATTGCCAGTCATGCTAAGATTTCTCCATACATTAATAGACATATAGTCCATCCATGCGACTGAAGACGCCGCAGCTCTTGTATATTTAGCTGTTATCCTAATAGGATTTCCTGTGATTGCAAATTCACGTTTGCATGCAGTATCCCAACGTGCAAAATTCGTCGTATTTGACAATTCAAAGTTTTTGTTATAAATCACATAGTTATTGTGTCTCAACGACATAGCGGCAGTCGTAGCGTTTTTAGACGCCATTGAAACAGAAAGTTTTGCGTTCCTAGTTGTAATCAAATTACTGAAAGCAAACTCATAATCTCTCTGTAATGTGATGTCAAATTTATCGAAAAACCAAGTACAACCCATGTTGTTGATATTCACTTCATCAACATCAATCACCTGATAATCAATAAATTCTGTAACTGTAGATGTGGTTGCGCCTTGTGGAGTTTCCTCTGTCTGTATACGTCGTCCAGGCTCATCGCCAACGGTCAAAAACGCATAAGTATAATCGGTGTAAGGATTTTTTACATGTCCATAATACCTCGTAGATACGTAATATTTCCAAACGACAGGACCTCTCGCATAAAACAAAATATAATCGTTGGCATTGAAAACGCCGTCGTCTTCGCCCGACACAAAAATCGGGATTTCGTAAAGGTCATCGGGATAATAATCCTTGTTAATCTTAGGCAATGTACCGCCTCCATTATGATAAATACGGATATTTCTCGGATTGATATTAGCGACATCTACACCCATAGTTGCCAAGTCGGCATAGGTAAGCTTATAAATTCCCGTCGACGAAATCGCCATCTTATACCACACGCCGCTGCTGAGCACCGAATTCTCAGCCGAAGCATGCTCATTTGCCGCGAAAATCATCACTATCAGCGACAAAAAAAATCTCAAAAACCTTTTCAAATATGTCATTTTTATATACATCTTGCAAAAATACACAATTTTTCGGAATTATAACGTTTAATGGGTAATAATATTGTTAAAAAAAATTTAAAAAAACCTTCATTTCAAAAGGAAAAAAGTCGTATAATTGCAGTTTGAAAATTTAAGAGCAAAAAAAGTCATTTTTTTATCGGCGTATGCAATAAATATAATGATTTTCAGTTAATGAATAGAAAATAAAACACAAACGAAAATGCATAGAAAGTTAAGATTAAGCGCTATTTTGGCAATTTTTTGTTGCGGTATTATGTTAGTTTCATGTGGAAGCTTTGGCAAGAATAACAACAAAGCCGGCAAATCAAGCACAACCGGTTGGAACTACAATGACCCTAATTACGGTGGATTTAACGTCACTAAGGCAACTACCCAGAAGACAGGTCCTGGTCTGGTACCTATCGAAGGCGGCACTTTCACAATGGGCGCAACACAGGAAAACGTTTATTATGAATGGGACAACACACCACGTCAGGTCACTGTTTCATCATTTTATATGGATCAGACAGAGGTCAGCAACCTCGATTATCTTGAATACATCTTTTGGTTGAACCGCATCTACGGAAGCGATTATCCTGAGATGATCACCAAGGCATTGCCAGACACAATGGTATGGCGTAACTCTATGTCATACAACGAGCCTATGGTGGAGATTTATTTCCGTCACCCGGCTTACCGCGACTACCCTGTCGTCGGCGTGTCATGGCTGCAGGCTAACGACTACGCTTTGTGGCGTTCAGACCGCGTCAACGAGATGCTTCTCATCGAGGCTGGCGTGCTGAAATTCGATGACGGTCAGAATAGCGAGAACTTCTTCACAACAGACGGTTACCTCGCAGGTACATATACAGGTGTTGTCGCAGAAGGCAAGAAGAACGTTAAGATGGAAGATGGCATCATCCTTCCTAAATATCGTCTCCCCACCGAGGCTGAATGGGAATATGCAGCACTCGCACTCATCGGCAACAGCACTGGCGAGAGCATTAAAGACCGCAAGGTTTATCCTTGGAACTCTGACGGCTTGCGTTCACAAGACAAGAACTACATGGGAAGCTTCATGGCTAACTTCAAGAGAGGCAACGGCGACTATATGGGCGTTGCAGGCAGCCTCAACGACGGCGCAGCATTCCCGGCACCAGTGATTTCATACTGGCCAAACGACTTCGGTCTCTATAACATGGCAGGCAACGTCTCAGAATGGGTGCTAGACGTCTATCGTCCACTCTCATTCGAGGACTTCAGCGACCAGAATCCATATCGTGGCAACGCCGAGAACCTCAACTACAGAGACGGCGACTATATGTCGACAATCCAGAACGACTGGAACAACAAGGAAGACATCGACTACACAAGCCAGATGTACGACTATGGCAAGACCACTTTGATCTCTGACCATTCACGCGTTATCAAAGGCGGTTCATGGGCAGACGGTCCTTACTACCTCAGCCCTTCAGTACGCCGCTACATGGATGAGAACGAGGGCTCGGCAACAGTCGGTTTCAGATGCGCCATGAACATGATTGGAGCAGCGGTAAAGAAATAAAAGATTGAATATCAAATAATTAAGCCGTCGCAAATGACGGCTTTTTTTATAAAAATACAGATATGAGCACCATCGAAAAGATTTACGAGCTGTATAAAAAAGCTTACACCGTCACCACCGACAGCCGCACCATCACCCCAGGCTGCGTCTTCGTGGCATTGAAAGGCGAACATTTCGACGGCAACGACTTCGCTTTGAAGGTCGCAGAAGAAGGCATCGCAGCATGCGTGATAGCCGACAGACAGGACCTCCCGAAGCGTGACAGGTTATTTGTCGTTGAGGATAGTCTGAAGGCGTTGCAGGAACTGGCAAAGCTTCACAGAGAGAAGCTGGGATTGCCTGTCATCGGGATCACCGGAACCAACGGAAAGACAACCACAAAAGAACTCGTATCTGCTGTCTTGGCAAAGAAATACAACATCGTTTTCACACAAGGCAACTTCAACAACCAACTCGGAGTGCCTCTTACGCTGCTCAGAATCAAGCCCGGCACTGAATTGGCAGTGGTTGAAATGGGTGCCAGCCATCCAGGCGATATCGACGAATTAACAAATCTCGGCGAGCCAAACTACGGCATCATCACCAACATAGGACGCGCTCACCTCAGAGACTTCGGCGGCTACGAAGGCGTCATCAAGACCAAAAACGAGATGTATCAGTATATTGCTGCTCATAAAGGATTGCTCTTCGTGAACAAAGACAACGAGCTTTTGATGGGACTCGCCAATAATATAAATAAGGTGACATACAGCACATGTTCAGACGCCGAAACCCAAGGCAAGATGCTCTCGGCAAATCCTTATCTCTCGGTAGAATGGAACGGACATAAGATCGACACTCAATTGGTTGGCGACTATAACTTTGAGAATGTGATGGCAGCAATATGCATCGGAACTTATTTTAAAGTCGCTGCAAATGACATAGTCGAGGCTTTGTCAAACTACTGCCCCACCAACAACCGCTCACAAGTGGTTGAAACAGGCAAGAATCGCGTGATTATGGACGCGTACAACGCCAACCCGACCAGCATGAGCCACGCCATCAAAAACTTCAGAAACATCTGCAAAAACGATAATATGCTGATTCTCGGCGATATGCGGGAACTCGGTGAAGAGTCGGAACAGGAACACAAGAATATTTTGGAGCTTCTCAAAGAACTCAGATTTGAGAACGTTTATCTTGTTGGAGAAGAGTTTTCACGAGTATCAGAAAACTCAGGGTTCTCAACATTCAACGATGTTGAAGCACTTATCCAGCATCTCGCCTCTCATCCTGTATCAGGCAAAGACATCCTTGTAAAAGGCTCCAACAGCGTGCATCTCAACAAAACCATCGATTCGTTGTAATGACCAAGAAAACCAACATAATCGGACTGATGTCAGGCTCATCGCTCGACGGCATCGACCTCGTCGACGTCGATTTCTGGAACGACGGCAAATGGCATATCGAAATCGTCGCAAAAGACAATTACGATTACGATGATGATTGGCGTAAAAAATTATCCGATGCGTTTTACTATGATAAAAACAAATTACAAAACATTGATTATCAATATGGTAAACTCCTCGGTCAGGTCACGAAACAATTCATTGATAAATTCAATTTAAAACCAGAATTTGTTGCCTCACATGGGCACACCATATTTCATAAGCCTCAGGAGCATTATACCTTGCAAATCGGTGACGGTCAGGCACTTGCAAACGAATGCGGCATCACTGTAATCAATGACTTCCGCACCGAGGACGTCTTGAAAGGCGGTCAGGGTGCCCCATTGGTGCCAATAGGTGACAAATTATTGTTCTCCGACTACCCTATCTGCCTCAATATCGGAGGTATCGCAAATGTTTCCTACGACGTTGACAGTCAGCGCATTGCGTATGATATCTGCATCGCAAACCAGGCATTGAATTATTTGGCAAATAGATTATCAATGCCATACGACAAAGATGGCTTAAAAGCACGTTCCGGACTCATTGACAATAAATTATTAACCACATTGAATTTACATCCTTTCTATTCGCAAAAGTATCCGAAATCACTGGGACGCGAATTCTTTGAGGAAAACATAAAACCTTTATTGGAAAACTGCGATGATATCGCCAATTTGATGGCGACTTTTGTGGAACATATCGCTATACAAATTGGTGAATCTGTAATGACGTTTCCTGAAACGTCCCAATTATTGATAACAGGAGGCGGTGCTAAAAACAAATTCCTTGTGGAACGTATTCAGGCCCATACAAAACACCATGTCGTTGTGCCTTCAGATGATATCATCGACTACAAGGAAGCTTTGGTTTTCGCTTTTCTCGGCTTATTACGCAGCCGCAACGAGATCAATGTCTTGAAATCTGTCACAGGTGCGGAATCCGACTCATCATCTGGCAAGGTTTTCCATCCAAACAAATAAAAAAAGCGGTTCGCTTACGCGAACCGCCCACTTTACTATTAACACTATCATTAACTATTAGCACTGCATTCCGCCACAGCAGTTAATCACCTGGCCGGTGACATAGCTGGAGAGGTCTGATGCAAGGAACAACGCCACGTTGGCGACGTCTTCCGGTGTACCGCCTCTTCTCAATGGAATCTTTGCTGCCCATTCTTTTCTTACTTCTTCAGGAAGAGCCTTGGTCATGTCGCTCTCGATGTAACCAGGAGCGATGCAGTTGGCACGGATGCCACGGCTGCCCATCTCTTTAGCCACTGACTTGGCGAGACCGATCAAACCAGCCTTTGATGCTGAGTAGTTAGCCTGACCTGCGTTGCCGCTCACGCCGACGACGCTTGCCATGTTGATGATGCTACCACCCTTCTGACGTGCCATTGTAGGCAACACAGCGTGGATGTAGTTGAATGCTGACTTCAGGTTCACTGTGAGAACTGCATCCCACTGAGCCTCTGTCATACGAAGCATCAAGCCGTCCTTGGTGATACCGGCGTTGTTGACGAGGATGTCGACGCGACCGAAATCTGCCACAATCTGGTTGACTGTCTTTTCAACGTCAGCGAAATCTGCTGCGTTTGACACATAACCCTTCACTGTTGTGCCAAGTTCGCTGAGTTCAGCGACAGTGGCGTTAATATTATCTTCATTGATATCAGTAATCGCGATGTTGCAGCCTTCCATGGCGTAACGTTTTGCGATTGCCTTGCCGATACCGCGAGCGGCACCGGTGATGATAGCTACTCTATTCTTTAACATATTCGTATGATTTTGCAATTTCTCCTTGACCTAATTTAATGATATTTTCGCATGATTTTCTGAAATCAGCGCAACGGGTGGTATCCTGAAGCATGAGGTAACCCATGATAATGAAACCAACCGCTTCTACTAAACGTCTGTGGTGGGTCTCTTTATTGCCCGAAAGGTCAAAAATTTCTTTATATTTTTCTGTCATGGCACGAAGCTTGTCGCGTAATGGCAGTAATTCCTCTGCATATTCGAAGTTATCAAGGTCAGCGATGTACTTGAGATAAGCGCCGTTACCCAAGAAACGTGCAGCTGCCACAACCTGAAGCTGTGATGTACCTTCATAGATAGTCAAAATACGTGCGTCACGATACAAACGCTCGCATTTGTATTCCTTCATGAAGCCTGAACCGCCGTGGATCTGGATGTCATCGTAAGCGATCTGGTTAGCCCATTCGCTGGCGAACATCTTCAACACTGGTGTCAGCATGTCAGCAATCTTCTTGTTTGTCTCGACGTAACGTGCTGTCTCATAAAGCAATGAGCGAGCTGCGTCAGTCTTGGCACGCATCAGGTCGAGGATGTCCTGAACAGCGACAAACTCTTTGATCTTCTTGCCGAACTGTTCACGCTGGTCAGCGTATTCCTCAGCATCGCGAACTGCTGCCTCAGCGAGTCCGACTGACTGAGCGCCAACGCCTAAACGTGCGCCGTTCATCAACGACATGACGTATTTGATAAGACCCATCTTACGGTCGCCGACGAGTTTTGCAGGAGCGTTGTTAAACACCAACTCTGCTGTCGGTGAGCCATGGATACCCATCTTATTCTCAATTCTTCTCACTGTCACAGCCTTCTCTTTTCTGTCGTAAACGAAAAGTGAAAGACCACGACCGTCGGTGCTGCCTTCTTCTGAACGAGCGAGCACTAACTTGATGTCAGCGTCACCATTGGTGATGAAACGCTTCACACCGTTGAGTCTCCAGCAGTTAGCCTTCTCATCGAAAGTGGCTTTCAGCTGCACTGACTGAAGGTCTGAACCTGCGTCAGGCTCGGTGAGGTCCATCGAGCAAGTGTCGCCTTTGTAGATACGTGGCAGATACTCGTCTTTGATAGCGTCATCAGCAAATTTCAAGATTGTCTCAGCGCAGTCCTGCAAGCCCCAGATATTGGCGAAGCCAGCATCAGCACGAGAAACCATCTCAGCTGCCATCACGTAAGGCACGTATGAAAAGTTAAGTCCGTTGTATTTACGTGGCAATGCCATTCCGTAAAGACCTGCATCACGCATAGCCTCGTGGTTCTGCTGTGTGCCCTTTGCGTAAACGATAGCGTTGTCAACGATTTTCGGACCTTCAATATCAACTGCCTCTGCATTCGGATCAAGAACGTCACCGCAAAGCTCACCGACGATATCCAAAACCTTGTCGTAGTTGTCGATAGCGTCTTCCACGTTCTTTGGTGCCAGTTCGTCGTTCTCTGCATCCACGAAGTCATTTTCCTTCATGCGGACGATCTCTTCCATCTTAGGATGGTTCAGATAGAAAGCGAGGCTTTTATTATCTTGATAAAAGTTCATTATTTCTTACTATTTGATTTACAATATTTTATCATCTTCGACACAACATCTGCGGCATCACCTGTGATGACGTAGTCTGCGATAGAGTTGATTGGTGCATGCGGGTCTGTGTTGATAGAGATTATCAACGCTGACTGCTCCATACCTGAACGGTGCTGCACCGCGCCCGAGATACCGCAAGCGATATAAACTTTCGGACGCACTGTGACACCTGTCTGACCAACCTGACGTTCCGGCTCTGCGAAACCAGCGTCGACAGCAGCACGTGTGGCACCAACCTCGCCTCCGAGAAGGTCAGCAAGCTCATGCAAAAGCTTGAAATTCTCTTTGCAACCCATGCCGTAACCGCCTGAAACGATGATTGGAGCACCTTTGATGTCGATTTTCTTCTCCTCAAGCTTACGCTCAATGATTTTCACTACAAAATCAGCCTCATTCAAAAATTCAGATGCGTTGAGCTTCACAACAGATGTGTTCTTCTGTTTCTCAAACACTTCCACCTTCATAACGCCTTCACGCACTGTAGCCATCTGTGGACGCACGTCCGGGCAGATGATAGTAGCGATGATGTTACCGCCGAAAGCAGGACGAATCTGCATCAGATTGCCGTTCTCGTCGATGTCGAGGGCTGTACAGTCTGCTGTGAGACCGCAACGAAGATATGACGCCACTCTTGGACCGAGGTCACGACCGACAGGAGTCGCTCCGAAAAGCACTGAATACGGTTTCTCGCGCTCGATGAGCTTAGTCATCACACTGAAATGTGGCAACGTCTGATAAAACGACAGACGTGAATCTTCAAGGCAGAAAACAGTGTTAACACCGTGTGTAAACAACTCGTTCTCAATACCTTTGAGATTGTTGCCGATGACAGCGGCATCAACGTTAACGTTGAGTCGGTCGGCGAGATGACGAGCCTTTGAACAGAGTTCCAAGCTCACATCAGCGATCTTGCCGTCGTCTTTTACTTCACAATAAACAATAATGTTATTCATTATTTTGCCTTGATTTCTTCAACAACTTTGATTGCATCGCCCACTGTGACGATTTTTTCTGTCATGTTATCCGGAATGGTGATTTCAAACTCACGCTCAATGTCCATGATGAGCTCGACGATGTCCAATGAGTCAGCGCCTAATGTTGTGACGAAGCCGGCGTCTTCTGTAACCTGTGATGGATCGCAATTCAGTTTGTTAACGATGATTTCAGTGATTTTTTCTTTTGTATTCATAACTATAATTTTTAATCTTGTTAATTTTAAATTTTTAAATCTTTTAATTTTAGAAAATGTGAGCTGCGGTGAGGTCTTCGATCAATCCTTTGATACCTGCGTCGTCACTGCTGACTGCTATACTTTCTTTCTTTGCGAGAACAACGTTCTCAATGTTTTTCACCTTTGTAGGAGAGCCTTTCAAGCCTAATCTTTCAAAGTCAGGATTGAGGTCATCGGCTGTCCACATTGGGATTTCGGTGTTTTTCTTCTTGATAACGAGATGAGCGTGACGTGAGCGGCAGTCATGTGCGTTGCCGTGTACTGTCACGAGAGCCGGAAGCTGTGCCTCGACGACTTCTGTACCATGCTGGAGCACTCTTTTGAGACGAATCTTGTCGGTTGCTGCAGCGATAATCTCGTCGGCGTAAGTGATTTGTGGCACGCCGAGTTTCTCTGCTGTCTGAGGTCCCACCTGTGCGGTGTCACCATCGATAGCCTGGCGTCCTGTAAAGACGATGTCATAATGACCTAACTTCTTGATTGCCATCGACAAAGCGTACGATGTCGCAAGTGTATCAGAACCTGCAAAACGTTTGTCGCTGACCACGAAGCCGTTGTCTGCACCACGGTATAAAGCCTCGCGGATAATCTCGTTAGCGCGTGGAGGTCCCATGGTGATAACAGTCACTTTGACGTCGATGTTTTCTTTCTTCAAAATATCACGGCACATCAGAGCCATTTCGAGAGCCTTCATGTCATCTGGGTTGAAGATGGCTGGAAGAGCTGCACGGTTGATGGTACCGTCGGCATTCATGGCGTCCTTACCCACATTCTTGGTATCAGGCACCTGTTTTGCCAAAACAACGATTTGAAAATCTTTCTTCATTATATAAAATTTATTTTTCTGTTCTTGGAACGAGGGCGAATGACAGGCTTCCGCTGACGCATTGTTTTCCTCCAACGCTCAATTTGGCGTCGCAGAAATAGATGTTGGCGCGGTGTGCTGTCAAGACAGCGTCCACTTCCACGGTATCACCAGGAAGCACCTGATTCTTGAAACGCACGTTGTTGATGCCTGTATAGAATGTCAATTTGCCCGGGAGGTCTTCCTTCATAAGAAGAGCGCAGCTCTGGGCCATAATCTCGCAGAGGATGACACCCGGCACCACAGGGTTGCCCGGGAAGTGTCCCTGGAGGAAAAACTCATCACCATTGACGTGATATTTTGCATGAGCGACATGCTGGTCGTCAATGTCAATCTCGTCGATGAGCAACATAGGCTCGCGGTGAGGTAAATAATTTTTTAATTCTTCTCTTGTCATAGCTATATGATTTTCAATGATTTACTTGATAGGTCTTAAAGCTACAGCGCCGTTGTGACCACCGAAGCCGAGTGACTCTGACACTGCAATTGTCAAATCAGCTTTAACAGCCTTGTTTGGAGTGTAGTTCAAGTCGCAGACAGGGTCTGGTTCGTTGAGGTTGATTGTTGGAGGCACCATACCGTCGCGAAGTGCCAGCACTGATGCGATGATTTCCACTGCGCCTGCTGCACCGAGAAGGTGTCCCATCATTGATTTTGTAGAGCTGATCATGGCTCTGCGTGCCTCTGTCTCGCCCAATGCCTTCTTCAAAGCCGCTGTCTCAGATGAGTCGTTGAGAGCTGTGCCCGTACCATGAGCGTTGACGTAAAGTACATCTTTGCCTGCCTGATAGCCAGCCTCATCCAATGCCATCTTAATGGCGTTTGCAGCGTATGTGCCTTCCGGATGTGGAGCTGTCACATGATGTGCATCACAAGTGTTGCCGTATCCGCAAACCTCAGCATAGATTGTAGCACCGCGTTTCTTAGCGTGCTCATATTCTTCCATCAGCACTACGCCAGCGCCTTCTGCGATGACGAAACCTGCGCGACGTGCGTCGAATGGCAACGATGCCGCCATCGGGTCTTCTGACTTTGACAAAGCCTTAGCGTTGGCGAAACCAGCGATCGACAATCTATTAATAGGTGCTTCTGTACCGCCAGCGATGATACCGTCTGCATAGCCGTCCTTGATGGCACGGTAAGCCTCGCCGATGGCGTTGGTGCTGGTAGCGCAAGCTGTCACAACAGGGATGCAAATGCCATGAGCGTTGAATCTGATTGCCACGTTACCTGATGCCATATTTGCAATCATGGTAGGAATCATCAATGGAGAGACCCAACGTGGACCTTCAGCCTCGAGCTTATGCATCTCACGCATCATAGTGTCAAAACCGCCGATACCTGATCCGATATAGACACCGAGACGATTCTCGTCCCAGCCTTCCTCGTTGCCTTGCATAGCCTGCACTGCAGCTGCCATGGCATAAACCGAGAACAAGTCGTTGCGGCGCACAAATGGCGTCTCAAGATTATATTCAGCCGGGTCGAAATCTTTCACCTCGCCTGCCACCTTTGATGGAAGGTCACTTGTATCAAATTTGGTGATTGGGGTGATGCCGCAAACACCGTTCATAATATTCTTACGGAATGTCTCAATATTGTTGCCCACTGGTGAGACAACACCCATTCCTGTTATAACTACTCTTCTTTTATTCATTTCCATTAATTTTCTTTTTTACCATTTCATTATCATTGCACCAGATACGAGGCCTGCGCCGAATGCGCTGAATGCGAGTTTTGCACCTTTCTTGAGGCCGCCGGCGTGTTTCACTTCATCAAGCAAGATCGGGAGGCTTGCCGATGAGGTGTTACCGTATTTCTCGATGTTTGTCGGGAACTTATCGCTCGGCTGTTTCAGCATCTGTTCAATATATTTAATAATTCTCAAGTTAGCCTGATGGATAAAATATGTGTCGATCTCGTCGGCATTCATATTTGCTTCTTTAAGCACGTGCTCCAAATCGCTGACGCATGTCGATGTTGCGAATCTGAACACATCCTGTCCGTGCATCACGAGAGGGAGGTTGGTCTTGCCTTTCATGTCGTAAGGGCACCACTGGAGGTCGTGCATCTCATAGAGACGATCCCAGCCTTCAGAGGCGTTGAGGCGTGTAGCTATGATATTGTCACCAGGTGTGAGAACCACTGCTCCTGCTCCTGCTCCAAACAACACGGCGCATGTACGGTCATGCCAGTCAAGCATGTGAGCCGGTGCCTCTGCACAAACCACGAGGACGTTTTTAACCTTACCTATTTTATAATATGCTTCCGCAATGTCGCAGGCATAAATAAATCCCACGCAAGCTCCGTTGAGGTCAACACATGGACAGTGCGCTCCGATCTTATCTTTCACTATACAGCTCAAAGCTGGTGTCACATACTCATTCACAACGTTGGCGCAAATGATGAAATCAAGATCTTTCACATCCATCTTGGCATCTTCCAATGCCTTTAACGACGCATCGACAGCAAGGTCAAGCACATATTCATTTGAAAGGACACGGCGCTCCTTGATACCGGTACGCGTTGTGATCCATTCGTCAGATGTGTCAAGAATCTCTGCGAGCATCTGATTCGTAACAACTTTTGATGGAAGAGAACTTCCTGTTCCTGAAATTTTCATTTATATTTAAGTTTAATTGTTAATATTCGTTTTCAATCGACGCAAAAATACCCCCTTAAAACCACTTGGTGAATTTTTGTGACCAATTCCAGGTTCTTTGTGACGAATTTCGACTTTTTGTGACGAATTCACCCATTTTGTGACGAAATTTTGAAAAATTGTGACGAAATTATTTTGTTGTGACGAAATTTTAAAAATTTTGTGACGAAATTTGCTCGTATTGATATTATTTGTATCTTTGCATCGTAAAAATTACGCTAATGACAAGAAAAAAACTGCCACATTATCTGATAGAGAAGAACAATCTGATAGTCCAAGTGACCATTTCAGTGCTCTTCGCCATCGCATTTTTGGCCGTATATATACCTTTATCTGATACCACTACAGCTTGGTTCTCATTAGAAGAGCAAGACAAGTTCATTTATACGGCATTTTTCGTTATATTCTCCACTATCTTCTTGATTTTCAGTAGAGTGATGATGTTTTACATGTCGAAACGACTGATAAGGTTCACTTTACCTATATTTATTATATGGTCTTTGGCGGAGATTGTGCTCATAGGCTTGTTCCATGCTTATATCTCATTGAGAATCATGCATGTTCAGGAATACACACATGCTCTTATCATCGGTAAGAGTATCCTTATCACATTTATCGCATTGGGATTCCCGTTTATCGTAACTGACTTGAGTTTCGCCCTTCTCGACGCTCAAAGAGTCTTGAAAATTGCCCGAAGCGTTATAAAATTCAATGACAATAACAATCAGAACACGCAAAAAAACAATGCCGGCGAGCAGATTGTGACCGACAATCCTGATATCATCAATTTCCACGACTATACAGGCGCGCTGAAATTCACTGTAAAACTTGAGAATATCTATTATATCAAGGCGGAAGGCAACTACGTCAATGTCTTATATAATAATAAAGGTGGCATCAGCTCGTTTGTGCTCCGCAACAAGATTCAAGCTATTGAAGACTCCTTGGCAGGCACACCACTTATGCGCTGCCATCGTACATATATTGTTAACTCCAACAATATCAAGCTTATACGCAATGAATCCGACGGATATTACATCGATTTCAACCAGACAGGACTTGAGTCGGTGCCGGTTTCTAACACTTATCGTGAAAAAATTGTAAAAAGATTCACAGAAATCTAATTTTTTTCAAAATTTTTGTACTAAATTTGTCAATTAATTGTTTATTTTTGTAAATGACAAATATTAGTATATGAATTTAACAAGTTTTTTATTGCAAGTACCTGTAGCTGAAGCAGTTACAGAAGCCACAGAAATTAGAATGTCGTTATGGGACATGGCTCTCCAGGGTGGCTGGATTATGTTAATTTTAGCAGTTTTCTCAGTAATCGCGATGTATATCTTCATCGAGAGATTCATCACCATCAACAGAGCGGCGAAAAACGACAACATGTTTATGGAAACCATCCGCAACTACATGGTTGACGGCAAGTTGGACGATGCCAAGGTGTTGTGCCAGAAGACCTCTACCCCGCTTTCGCGAATGATAGAAAAGGGTATCTCACGTATCGGCAAGCCATTAAATGACATACAGACAGCCATCGAAAACGTTGGTAATCTTGAAGTTAGCAATCTTGAGAAAGGCGTCGCCCTTCTCGCCATGATATCAGGTGCAGGTCCTATGCTCGGATTCCTTGGCACTGTCATCGGTATGATTCGCGCATTCTACGACATGTCAATGGCGGGCAACAACATCGACATCGAGCTGCTCTCGACAGGTATCTACCAAGCCATGGTGACAACCGTTGGCGGTCTTATCGTGGGTATCATCGCCTTTATTTTCTACAATATCCTTGTATCTCAGATAGATAAGGTGGTGAACCTCCTCGAGTCGAAAAGTATAGAATTTATGGATGTTTTGAACGAACCAGCAAAATAAGTTATGGCACTAAAACGAAGAAATCAGAGAAGAGTGGAATTCAACTCGTCGTCGATGTCCGACCTCGTGTTCCTTCTGCTTATTTTCTTCATGCTGACATCGACGCTGGTGGCTCCTAACGCCATAAAGCTGCTGCTTCCTCAGAGTAACAGCCGCACCATGGCAAAGCAAACCGTCACCGTCTATATCAACGAGAAGAACGATTATTACGTCGGAGAGCGTCAAGTAGCTGAAAATCAATTACAATCGGAGATTGTTTTGGCACTTGGAGGCACTGTCGACGGCACTGTGGTGGTTCGTTCCGACAAGAACGTTCCGGTTCAATATGTCGTCAACGTGATTGACGCGGTGAACAACATCAACAACGAGACACATCAAAACCATAAGGTTTTACTGGCAACATCGGCAAAGAAATGAAAAGAGAAAACAAAAATAAGACGATAGCGATAGGCATCACTGTTGCAGTGCATGCCGCCGTTATTGCTGTTTTGTTCATTCTGGCACTGACCACACCGCTGCCGTTGCCAGGAGAAGCTGGCGTTGAAGTAAACCTCGGCATGTATAACGAAGGTATGGGCGTACAGCAACAACCGAAGCCGACGAAGGTGGTTGAAGCTCCGAAACCCAAGCCAGAGCAGGTGAAAGAAGAGACGGTGACACAAGACACCGATGAGGCGCCTGCCATAGAAGAGCCGAAGCCTAAAGAGGAGCCTAAGGTCAACGAGAGAGCACTGTTCAAGCCAGTAAACCAGCCGGTGGAACAGCAGTCATCGGAAGGAAATACTGAGACTCCGGGCGACCAAGGCAATCCTAACGGCGGTCAGAATATAGCAAACTATGAAGGACAAGGCGGCGCAGGAGGAGGTCCATCATACGACCTCGGCGGACGTAACGCCAAAAGCCTGCCACGTCCTAGCTCCGACTTCAACGAAGAAGGCACAATAGTTGTAGATATCTGGGTCGACCGTGACGGTCGCGTGCAAAGAGCCGAAGTGGGCAAAGGCACAAACATATCCAACGCAAGAATGCGTGAAACAGCAAAGCAAGCGGCATTACAATCGGTGTTCGCACCTGATAAAAACGCCGTGGAATTACAAAGAGGAACGATAACTTATAAATTTATCATAAGACAATGAACTACGCTGATACGACAAATTGGATGTTTAACAAATTTCCAATGTATCAAAAGATCGGGGCAGCAGCATACAAACCAGACCTCGGCAACATAGTGGAATTGCTTGATTTTCTTAGCAATCCACAGAATAGTTTTAAGACAATACACGTCGCCGGCACCAACGGCAAAGGCACAGTGTCGCATACCTTGGCATCCATATTTCAGGAATGTGGATACAAGACCGGACTTTACACATCCCCTCACCTGCTCGACTATCGCGAACGCATCCGCATCAACGGACAGATGATTCCAGAGCAGAACGTCATCGACTTTATCGAGGAAAACAAAGAGAAATTCGAAGAGATGCAGCTGTCGTTTTTCGAGATGGCGACAGGCATGGCTTTCGACTATTTTGCAAAGGAAAAAGTCGATATAGCCATCATCGAAGTAGGTCTCGGCGGACGTCTTGACTCAACCAATGTGATAAAGCCAGAACTGAGCGTGATCACCAATATTTCCTTGGATCACGTGGCGATGCTCGGCAACACCTTGGCGGAAATAGCTGTTGAAAAAGCCGGTATCATCAAGCCGCATACCCCTGTGGTGATTGGCGAGACGCAGGCTGAAACCCAAGACGTGTTCATCAAGAAAGCACAGGAATGCAATGCTCCTATTTACTTCGCCGACCAGATCTTCGATTGCGATAAAATACATATCGAATCGCTTGATTATCAGAAGTTTGACATCTGGAAAAACAGTGAATTATACATGGAAGCAGTTGAGTTCCCGCTTCTTGGTTATTATCAGAAAAAGAACCTCGCCACAGTGCTTTGCGCCATCGATATCCTCAAGGACAAATTCAATATCGAGCAGAAAGATATCGTTAACGGTCTTGAATTTGTGGTGAAAAACACCAACCTGATGGGCAGATGGCAAATCTTAAGCCGTCAGCCTCTGGTGATAGCCGACACCGGACATAACGTAGGCGGAATCAAAGAGATTGTGATGCAGCTTAGTGACATGAGTTTCAGGAAGTTACACTTCGTTTTAGGCTGCGTAAACGATAAGGATATAAACGGAATTTTACATCTGCTGCCACAATATGCAGATTACTATTTCTGCAAAGCAGACATCCCTCGCGGTCTCGATGCTAACATATTGGCATCCAAGGCTTTAGAAGCCGGATTGCACGGAAATGTTTATGAATCGGTGCAGCAGGCATACAACTCAGCACTGAATAATGCTCATTTCGACGATGTAGTTTTCATTGGCGGAAGCAATTTTACAGTTGCTGAAGTTATTTAAAGTGTAGGGTTTAGAGTGTAGAGTTTAGAGTGTAGAGTTTAGAGTAGTTTTAAAGTTTTAAGTTGAGAGTTGAATAGTTTATATTAGTTGAAAGTTGTTAAGTTTATATTGCTGATGCTCGTAGTCTTGGGATTAGCGAGTTGTGCCATCAGGAAATATGTGCCTGAAGGCAAAGCGATATTGACTGATTATGAAATAATCAACGACTCAACGCATTATAACATTTCCAAATCAGAAGTCTCAAATTATGTCATCCAAAAACCGAACAAAAACATTTTCGGATGGCTGCCACGTGTCTGGGTTTACTATAAAACACTCGACAAAACCGACAAAAGTTTCTATAGATGGATAAATAAAAACTTCGGTGTAGAGCCAGTTTACTACAACAGCGTATTAACCGCCGACTCAAAACGTCAGATTGAGAATTATCTCAACAATACAGGCTTTTTCAAGTCGAGAGTGATGGCTACAAAAATCGACAAAAACAACAGAGCCACAGTGGTTTACAGAATTATTCCCGCCAAGCCATACACTATCAGAGAAGTCGATAAAAAGATTTATGACAGCGCTGTATCCAAGGAAATAAGCAAGATTGATAACGATTTGGTAGTAAAAAGCGGTGACAATTACAATGTTTTCACCATGGACAAGGAGCGTGACCTCATCACGACGCATTTAAGAGACAATGGTTATTTCTTCTTCACGAAAGATTACATTCTTTATGAGGTTGACACCAATCTCCGGCAAAACAAAGCCGACGTGACGCTTCTCATTGATGGCAAAAAACACGATAAGTACTTTATTAACAAAGTCTTCATTTATCCGGACTACAACATCAAGACAGCGAATACCATCGTAAATGACACTGTTCCATACACTTTCAGTTTACGTAAGAAAGACCCAGAATATCGCTTTGATTTCATATACGGCAATAATCCCAAGGTACATCTCAAGACCTTCAATCAGGTGATTCAAATCCATCCTGGTGAGGAATTCAGTCAGAAAAAAGTTAGTCAGACTTATGGAGCGTTAGGAAGCCTTAAGTTATACAGACTCAGCAACATAAGCTTCGACACAGTGCCAAGCGACAATGATTCCGTGAAGCTTTTGAACTGCATCATCACGTTGCAGAAAGACAAGATTCACCATTACAACATACAGCTTGAGGGTACCAATTCCGGCGGCGATCTCGGTGCATTGGGAAGCTTATCCTATAGAAACAACAATATTTTCAGAGGTTCGGAAGCATTGAGAATCACTCTTAAAGGAGGTTTTCAGGCTCAGCGTGTAGATGAGTATTTTATACAAGAAGGTATGTTCAACACCAAAGAGTTCGGTGTTGAGGCGAGTATCATATTCCCGCGATTCCTCAGTCCTATCCCATTACACCGCTTTGTCATTGAGTATCAGCCGAGAACAATGCTCCTCACCAGTTATAACATGCAAATTAGACCGTTATACTCAAGATATATCATGACGGCTTCATTCGGTTATAACTGGAGATCTTCAAATACCGTAGAACACTTCCTCACTCCTATCAACTTAAACACAGTCAAGGTCTTACCTACTGAACTGTTCGCTTATGTTCTGAATTATGAAACGAACCAGCGTATTAAAGACCAATATACCGACCACTTGATTCTCGGTTTAAACTATTCGTTTATCTTTAATAATCAGATAGTTAGGAAGAATAACGACTTCTTTTACTTTAAATTTGATTTTGAGACTTCAGGAAACGTTTTGTCGCTTTTCAATGAAACACCTATTATCACAACATCATCTGACAACTACCACGAAATCTTAGGAATACGCTATGCGCAGTATATAAAATATATTTTTGATTTAAGATTTTATCATTATTTCAGAAACAGAAATATGCTGGTGTTGCGTTTCATGTATGGGCAAGGTGTTGCTTATGGCAACTCCATCGACCTTCCGTTTGAACGAAGTTTTTATGCCGGTGGTGCAAACGGAATGCGTGGTTGGCAGTTTAGAAACCTTGGTCCTGGTGAGTTCAAAAATGAATATGGCCTCAATTTGGAACATATTGGTGATATGCAGTTAGAGTCAAATATTGAATACCGATTCCCGATATATAGTTTCTTTAAAGGGGCGATGTTCATGGATGTTGGAAACATCTGGACTTTAACCGACAACGAGTCATTCCCTGGCGGTCAGTTCAAATTTGACAAATTCTACAAGCAATTGGCTTTGGATGCCGGTTTGGGACTTCGTTTAGACTTCTCGTTCTTCCTTATCCGTTTTGATGTGGCAGCGCCATTATGCGACCCGGCCTACGATGAAGGCAAACGTTGGAGAATTAGCAAGCTCCAATGGAAGGACGTGGTATGGAATTTCGGTATCGGTTACCCATTTTAATATGACAAGACAGGATTTGTACCAAATATTGATGAAGTCGTTTGGCTTTACGCCAACCGATGGTCAGAGGACTGTTTTGTACCATATCGCAGCATTTTTATTATCTAAAAAACCCAATCCGGCCTACCTTTTACAAGGATATGCCGGCACTGGCAAGACAACGCTTGTCACGACTTTAGTGAAGACTCTGCCGCAGATCGGGATGCGATACCAGTTGATGACGCCGACAGGACGAGCCGCGAAGGTACTGAGCGGCTACACGGGGAAGACAGCTTCCACAATACATAGGAAAATATACCGTTTCCAGCAATATGCCGACGGCTCGTTCAGGATGACGAGAGCTGAAAACAAAGCAAAAAACACCGTTTTCATCGTCGACGAATGCTCTATGATATCAGAAGAGATGTCAAATGGACGTTCTCTCATCGACGACTTAATAAATTATGTATTCAGCGGCGAAAACTGCCGTCTTCTTTTGATTGGCGACAACGCTCAGCTTCCTCCTGTAGGACTGGAAAACAGTCCTGCCAACGATATCAACGTGCTTAAACATGAGTTCGGGCTCACCGTGGCAGCGTATGAACTCACCGAGGTGATGCGACAGGAAGAGGAATCGGGGATTCTGTGGAATGCAACAGAACTGAGAAAGGCATTAATGGCGTTAACGCCTTTAACGCCATTAATGCCCTTATTTAATGTTAATGGCTTCTCCGATGTACATCGCATTGAACCTCAAGAGTTTGAGGAATTGTTATGGCAGAGTTTCAACGGCAAAAACACCAATGAGGCTGTAGTAATTTGCAGAAGCAATAAACGCGCCAACATGTTCAACCAAGCCATTAGGGCACGAATTCTGCAGGAAGAAGGCGAGATAGCAACCGGCGACAAACTCATGGTGGTTAAAAACAACTATTTCTGGACCGATGAAGATCAGAAAATCAGCTTCATAGCCAACGGCGACATGATTGAGCTGATGCGCATCAACAACACCGAAGAGATGTACGGCTTTCATTTTGCCGACGTCGACATACAACTCACTGATTATCAAGAAGAACCAAATTTATCTGTAAAAATTCTGCTCGAGACACTGACAAGCGATTCCCCTGCCCTCACACAGGAAGAATCGGATAAACTATATCGCGCTGTCGAGGAAGACTACATGGACATCCCGAACAAACGCGACAGATACAAGGCGATGCGCCAAAATCCTTATTTCAACGCATTACAAGTGAAGTTCGGCTATGCCCTCACCTGCCATAAGACACAGGGCGGACAGTGGCCTACAGTGTTTCTCGACGCACCTTATATAAAAGAAGACGAGTCATTGCAGATCAGCGACTTACGCTGGTTTTATACTGCAGTGACTCGTGCTCAAAAACAATTGTACTTCGTTAACTTCGACGACAATTATTTCATGTAATCGTCATTTCGACTGAAGTGAAATGAAATGGAACGAAATGGAGAAATCCTTATTTAACGCGATCAATCGAATAATTACGTTAAACAAGGATTTCTCGACTCCACTTCGTTTCGCTCGAAATGACGTGTGGTTATTTCGTAAATTTGTGATTCTTTCCTGGATAGTATGCCATATCACCAAGTTCTTCCTCAATTCTCATGAGTTGGTTGTACTTGCAGATACGGTCGGTACGTGAAGCAGAACCAGTCTTGATCTCGCCTGTGTTCAATGCCACTGCGAGGTCAGCGATGGTTGTGTCTTCAGTCTCACCTGAACGGTGGCTCATGACGGCTGTGTACTGGTTGCGATAAGCCAAGTTAACAGCAGCGATAGTCTCTGTCAATGAACCGATCTGGTTGACTTTCACCAAGATAGAGTTAGCAACGTTTCTATCGATACCCATCTTGAGGCGCTCCACGTTGGTCACGAAGAGGTCGTCACCGACGAGCTGAATCTTGCTGCCCATGGTGTCTGTCATGAGTTTCCAGCCGTCCCAATCGTCTTCAGCCATACCGTCTTCGATAGAGATGATAGGATATTTCTTAACCCAGTTGTTCCAGAACTCGACCATTTCCTTTGCGTTAAGCTTCTCACCTGTTGATTTGTGCAGATGATAGACTTTCTCTTCTGGCAGATAATATTCTGAAGAAGCAGCGTCGAGAGCAATAAACACGTCTTCACCTGGACGGTAGCCAGCCTTCTCAATAGCCTTGAGAATCACCTCGATACCCTCATCATTTGACTTGAGGTTTGGTGCGAAACCGCCTTCATCACCGACGTTTGTCGAATAACCGGCAGCTTTCAACACGTTTTTAAGGTTGTGGAATATCTCCGAGCCCATCTGGATAGCCTGATGGAATGATGTAGCGCCAACTGGCATGATCATAAACTCCTGGAAATCAACGCTATTATCAGCATGTGAACCACCGTTGAGGATGTTCATCATAGGGATTGGCAATGTGTTTGCGCTGACGCCGCCGATGTAACGGTACAATGGCTGGTCGGTGTAGATAGCACCTGCTTTTGCGCAAGCGAGCGACACGCCGAGGATGGCGTTGGCTCCGAAGTTGCCTTTATTCTTTGTGCCGTCGAGCTCAATCATCTTGGCGTCGATGGCGTTCTGGTCTGTAACCTCATAACCTTCAATGGCTTTAGCGAGTTCGTTGTTGACGTGGTCGACAGCTTTGTAAACGCTCTTGCCCATGAATTTTGTCTTGTCACCATCGCGAAGCTCCACAGCCTCGTGAACACCTGTCGAAGCGCCTGATGGCACTGCTGCACGACCGAGGATACCGTCTTCGGTGATAACATCGACTTCAACTGTAGGATTGCCGCGAGAATCCAATATCTGGCGGGCATGAATCTTTTCTATTCTACTCATCTTTCAAACTTTTTAAATTTCAAGCTGCAAAGATACTAATTTTTTTTATTCGTGTACCAGACGTACCGAAAAACCTTTATACTTATCGTTTGTATCATAAATATAAGGACGATAATCGGTATAGTAAATATTACATGCATGTTCAGGATCGCCAAGGTCGCATTGTGACCAGTAATGACCTCCCTCATTAATATCATAAAAGCCAAGTACACCGCCTTTCACAATACGTTGACCTCCTGCAGGCAAAAACACACAACCTGCCTCTTCCATCTTTTGCCAATCTTCTGCTGTATAGTCGTTGTCAGAATATGTAGCGCCATGGTTGTTATTCGTGTAATTAATGCTCGATTTCTCAGGAAGCTTAACACCTGCCGGATGGTTGTAAACATCAGGGAACAATATCACTCCATTAACAACCACATTCTCAGGAGTGGTGATTCTCGCTCTGGCAAAACGAGCGTTGTAAACACCGTTAAGCTTTGTCGCATTGCGGGTATACATCACATATTCCCATTCAATGCATTTTGGTGCATGCCATTCTTTGCCGTCAACCAATGGGAAATTCTTTCCCCAATCATAATAATTTTTGTAATCAATATTACTTGTAGATATTCTATAAGGTTCATTACCTGTACCCCATCCGAAACGGTCGCGGTTGACACCAGGGTCATCGCCTAATTGTTCAGCAGTGTTTGTAAACAAATCATATTGATTATCAGCGAATTTCCAATATGGATTTTTCGCACTGCCTATATATTGAACATTACCTTTAGCGAAAATCACTCTCTTTTCATTGCCCAATGCGTACATACCATCGGCAACATTAGTCTTTTCTATCGTTATTGTATAGGCTTCTGTGATAAAATCATTAACATTGATTTGCTTAATGCTTGGACGTTTTCCAATGTAGCGGTAGTCTGCAGAAAATGCTGAGCCATCGGCGCCTTCCGCAATAATTTCATTATTTGGGAAGAGTATAGCCCATTTTTCGCCTGAGCCAGCCGACATCTTAATGATTCCACCATCATCCTGACCATATACGAATGAACCGGTTTTGAAGTCGATTGTAGCGACGTTATTCATTCCATTGATACAAACATATTCGTCAGACATTGTGGATATCACATTGAATTTCACCAATGCACATTTATTATAAAGGAATGTTGAATAATATCCTTCACCGTCATACACCTGTTCAGATATACCACATGATATCACCGGAAGATCTTTCGTCTGATCTTCTATAGACACAACACATGATTCAGACTCACCTGGTTTCAGATTATCAACACGTTGATTTCCAAAGAAATAGAAATACAATGGCTTGTCAACTACAGCGCCATTGATTTCACCTGCGAAGTTTGTTCCATTATGACTAAGCGTTCCCACATATTTTCCTTCGCTAACAACATACAAAACATCATATCTCTCGAATGTCACAATACCGTTGGTTACATTAACGTCGGCTTTTGAGCCATCGTTTACATCAAGGTTTATATACACCGAGTCACTGATTTCTGTAGGAATTACCTGTGTTTTCTTGCATTGTGTCATTGTCATGAGAATTGACAAAACGAAGAAAATAATGCTTGTTTTTTTCATAATCAGTCCTCCTTTTTCCTTTTTAATACTGCATAGCCAGCGCTAGCGAATGCCATGATTATCAATCCGCTTCCGAGAGGAGTGTCTGTGTTACCGAACTGTTGATTAATCACCAGGTATTCCCATGAGGTGCGTTCCTCAAAGTCATAAATTTCATAGGAATTAAAGAATCCATCAATTTTGGCTTGGGCATTGGTTGTCATCGGCAACAGCATCATTAACGCCATTGCCTGAGCCAATACAAAGACTTTTGCTTTTTCTGTGAACTTTTTCATTTCAATCAAATTTAAATTAGCAAATCGTTTTAACGATTAAACAATTACAAAAAAGTAAAAATGAATAAATAAAAAAGGTGATATATAATAACGTAAAAGAACGTTTAAATAGAAAAAAAGTAGGTTTTAGACTTCTTGACAAAAAAAATACCGTCTAAAACGGCGGCAAAAGTACATTAATTTTTTAATGCGCAAATTAATTTTTCACAAAATACACGGAGACTAAAACGAATTACACGGAAAATAAAATTTTGTACACGGAGAATAAAATAATGTGCAGGTATAATGTTTTCACATTTGCTCATGGTTACGTCATAAGGTTTGTGGCATAATGGCTCCGCACCTTGAGTATCGGTTATAGTTGTTTCTGGAAAGAATGTATACGACAAAAAAATAGAGACGCCATATCATGACGCCTCTAAACTATAAGCTACTAAGCTATTAAGCTACATTATTCAGCCTTTGCTTCTTCTGCTGGAGCTTCTGCTACTGGAGCCTCTTCGGCTTTTGCAGCTTCTGCTTTCTTCTTGCCACCACGACGTGTTGTCTTGGTTGCTTTAGCAGCTTTCTTACCGTTGGTGTAGACATCGTTGTAGTCAACGAGTTCCATCATGCACATATCTGCGTTATCGCCAGCACGGAGACCGAGCTTAATGATACGTGTGTAACCACCTGGACGGTTAGCGACTTTCTGGCTCACTTCGCGGAACAACTCTGTGACTGCGTATTTGTTCTGCAACTGTGCGAAAACAACACGGCGTGAGTTTGTAGAGTCGTCTTTGGAACGAGTGATCATTGGTTCGACGTAGAGGCGCAAAGCCTTAGCCTTAGCTGTTGTGGTAATGATGCGTTTCTCAAGGATCAATGATGATGCCATGTTGGCGAGCATCGACTCACGGTGAGCAGCTTTTCTTCCTAAATGATTGATTTTCTTATTGTGTCTCATCTCTATTATTCCTTATCTAATTTATATTTACTGATATTCATTCCAAATTCGAGTCCCTTGCTTCTGACCAATTCTTCAAGCTCTGTAAGTGACTTCTTACCGAAGTTACGGAACTTGAGCAGGTCGGCTTTGTTAAGGGCGACGAGTTCACCGATTGTCTCGACTTCGGCTGCTTTGAGGCAGTTCAGAGCGCGAACTGAAAGATCCATGTCGACGAGTTTGGTCTTGAGGAGCTGGCGAATGTGCAGTGAGCCTTCGTCAAAGTCTTCAGACACTGTCTTCTGTTCATCCATCAGAGTGATGCGTTCGTCTGAGAACAGCATGAGGTGATAGATGAGGATCTTAGCAGCTTCCGTCATAGCGTCTTTCGGATTGATTGAGCCATCTGTTTCGATGTCAAGGATGAGCTTCTCGTAGTCGGTTTTTTGTTCGACACGGTAGTTATCAACCTTAAAGCTGACGTTTCTGATAGGTGTATGGATTGAATCGATGGCGATGGTGTTGACTGGAGCGTTGAGAACCTTGTTCTCGTCTGCGTTGACATAACCTCTACCCTTGTTGATAGTCATGTCGATAGTCAACTTCACCGATGGGTCCATGTGGCAGATCACGAGTTCTGGATTCAGTACTTGGAACACTGAGAGGTACTTGTTGATGTCGCCGGCGACGAATTCTTCCTGTCCGCCGATGACCACGGTGACCTTCTCGAATGTCTCACCCGGAATTTGTTGTTTGAAACGAACCTGCTTGAATTTGAGCACGATGTCGGTGAGGTCTTCAATGACGCCAGGAATTGGAGCCATTTCGTGTTCCACGCCTTCAATACGGATTGAAGTGATGGCGAAACCTTCGAGCGATGAGAGGAGAACTCTTCTCAAGGCATTACCGATTGTCATGCCGTAGCCAGGTTCGAGTGGGCGAAATTCGAAGACACCATGTTTGTCTGTCGATTCTACCATGACGACCTTATCAGGTCTTTGAAATGCTAATATTGCCATAATATCAGTTTATATTCGATTATTTAGAATACAACTCAACGATAAGCTGTTCATTGATGGTTTCAGGAATATCCTCGCGGTTAGGATAGCTCATGAACTTTCCTGTGAGGGTATTTGAATCCCATTCTAACCATGGGAAGCTGTTTGAATGGCCTGCCACTGAATTTGTAATAACTTCCAAGCTCTTTGATTTCTCGCGCACTGCTACGATATCGCCTGGTTTCAGCATTGCTGAAGGGATGTTCATCACTTTGCCGTTCACTGTGATGTGACGGTGGCTGACGAGCTGGCGGGCAGCGTCACGTGTAGGAGCGATACCAAGACGGTAAACTGTGTTGTCAACACGTGATTCGATGAGCTGGAGAAGAATTTCACCGGTGATACCCTTCTTCTTCGATGCCTTCTCAAATGTGTTGCGGAACTGGCGCTCGAGGATACCGTAGGTGTATTTTGCCTTCTGTTTTTCCTGCAACTGGATACCGTATTCAGAAACTTTCTTACGTTTCTTTGCAGCACCATGTTGTCCTGGAGGGAAATTTCTCTTTTCGTAATACTTGTCTGAGCCGTAGATTGGTTCACCAAACTTACGGGCGATCTTTGTCTTAGGACCTGTATATCTTGCCATAACTTTTACTTTTTAAATGTTAAACAATTACACTCTTCTGCGTTTTGGCGGACGGCAACCATTGTGCGGTATTGGAGTAACGTCGATGATTTCTGTCACTTCTACGCCTGATGAGTGGATAGCGCGGATAGCTGATTCACGGCCTGCGCCTGGTCCCTTAACGAATACTTTCACTTTACGTAATCCCAAGTCATACGCTGTCTTTGAGCATTCTTCTGCTGCCATCTGAGCTGCATAAGGAGTATTCTTCTTTGAACCCTTGAAGCCCATCTTTCCGGCTGATGCCCAAGAAATGACTTGTCCTTCATTGTTTGCTAATGAAATGATGATGTTATTGAAAGAAGCTTTGATAAAAGCCTTACCGGTAGCTTCGATCTTCACAACACGTTTCTTAACAGATTTTGTGTTTTTTGCCATTTTTTGACTTTATTTTTTAATGGTATTAAATATGATCCAACCCGAATCGGCCTATTGGCTATTTGCCCTTAGCTAATGGCTAATGGCTAACAGCTAATGGCTTACTTCGTGGCTTTCTTCTTGTTAGCAACGGTCTTCTTACGACCTTTACGTGTACGAGCGTTGTTCTTTGTGCTCTGACCACGAAGTGGTAATCCGAGACGGTGACGGATTCCTCTGTAGCAACCGATATCCATCAAACGTTTGATGTTGATCTGGATCTCGCTGCGGAGTTCACCTTCTGTCTTGTAGTTGTCGGCGATGATGTTACGGATTGCGTTCTGTTCATCATCGGTCCAGTCCTGGACTTTCTTTTCAGCTGGGACGTTAGCCTGTGCAAGGATAGCTTTAGCAGCTGAACGGCCGATACCGTAAATGTAGGTTAAAGATATTTGACCTTGTTTGTTGTTCGGGATATCTACACCAGCAATTCTAGCCATAGTTTATCTGTTTTTTATTTTAATTAACCCTGACGTTGTTTTTCCTTAGGGTTCTTTTTGTTAATTACATACAATTTACCTTTGCGACGCACTATTTTGCAATCGTCTGATCTCTTCTTGATAGATGCTCTTACTTTCATTTTATATACTTTTTTTTATTTTTTTCGAAGCATTTATTTTTAGCGCGCAAAATTACAATTTTTTGCGTTACCTTTTACAAATTGGTGCAAATTTTTATTTGTACCTGAAAGTTATACGACCTTTTGTCAAATCGTAAGGCGACATCTCGAGTCTCACCTTGTCCCCAGGGAGAATTTTTATGTAATGCATACGCATCTTTCCGGAGATGTGTGCGATGATTTGCAGTCCGTTCTCCAATTCAACCCGGAACATTGCATTACCGAGTGATTCTGTTACTGTACCGTCTTGTTCTATCGACAATTGTTTTGCCATATTGCTTTCTTTTTATTGGTTGTTTTCTACTGCTTCAGCCCATTCAAAACTTGATAATATTTCGGCTTTGCCGTGGCGTACCGCGATATCGTGTTCGAAGTGAGCGGCTGGTTTTCTGTCACGTGTGGTGATAGTCCAACCGTCACGTTCCTGCACGATTTCTTTCTTTCCGAGAGTTATCATCGGTTCGATGGCGAGCACCATGCCTTCGCTCAACTTGACGCCTGTTCCACGTTTTCCGTAGTTAGGCACCTGTGGGTCTTCGTGCATTTTGCGTCCTACGCCATGTCCGACGAGCTCACGGACGACGCCGTAACCGAATTGCTCAACGTGGCTTTGCACTGCGTAACCGATATCGCCGATGCGATTGCCTGCCACTGCAGCCTCGATACCTTTGTAGAGTGATTCCTTCGTGCGTTTGAGAAGGAGCTTCACCTCTTCCGACACCTCGCCGCAGCAGAATGTGTAGGCTGAGTCACCGACGTAACCGTTCAGCACTGTGCCGCAGTCGATTGAGACTATATCACCGTCGCGGAGCTCGTAGTTGCCCGGAATGCCGTGAACCACTTGTTCGTTGACAGAGATGCATAGACTTCCGGGAAATCCGTCGTAGCCTTTGAAGGCTGGAGTCGCTCCGTGATCTCTGATGAACTCTTCTGCGAGTTTGTCGAGGTCGATGGTACGGACTCCCGGACGTATATGCTTTCCTACCTCGCCGAGGGTTTTACCCACGAGCAAAGCAGCTTGTCTCAGCAATTCAATTTCGTTATCTGTTCTGAAATGAATCATTTTATTTAGAAATTACATCCTACCTACGCGGCCTTTGATACGACCTGACTTTGTGAGACCGTCATAATGACGCATAAGGAGATGACTTTCAATCTGTTGCAATGTATCCAGCACCACACCGACGAGAATCAGCAATGATGTTCCGCCGTAGAACTGGCTGAACTGCTGGTTGACGCCCATGATAGAGACGAGAGCAGGCATGATAGCCACGACGCCGAGGAACAACGATCCTGGGAAGGTTATTCTTGACATAATGGTATCGATATAGTCTTTCGTCTGTTTTCCAGGTTTCACGCCAGGGATGAATCCACCGTTCTTCTTGATATCTTCTGCCATCTGAGCCGGGTTGATGGTCACAGCTGTATAGAAGTATGTGAAGAGGACGATGAGGATAAAGAACACGAAGTTGTACCAGAAGCCATTCATGTTAACCATAGCTCTCATGAATCCGCCCATGCTTTCAGGATCAGAATATCTGAAGAAAGTGATAGGGATGAACATGATTGCCTGTGCGAAGATGATAGGCATAACACCAGCGGCGTTCACTTTCAACGGGATGTACTGGCGCACTCCGCCGTACTGTTTGTTACCGACAACGCGTTTTGCATACTGTACCGGGATTTTGCGGGTACCTTGTACGAGAAGGATTGTCATGATAACAACGAGTACGAGGAACACGATCTCAAGCAAGAAGAAGATCGGACCGCCTGTACCCTGTGTGAAGCGTGAAGCGATTTCAGCGAACAATGCGAATGGGAGACGTGCGATGATACCGATCATAATGATGAGTGAGATACCATTGCCAATACCCTTATCGGTGATACGTTCGCCGAGCCACATGATGAACAATGTTCCTGCGATGAGGATTATCACTGAGGAAATCCAGAAGAACAATGATGGGGCTGCTCCGTTGAATGGGTAGATTGCTGTCGCAGGCAGCTGAGCTCTGAGGTTAGCGATGTAACCTGGAGCCTGCACTGCCACGATAAGCACTGTAAGGTAACGAGTGATCTGGTTGATCTTGCGATGGCCGCTCTCGCCTTCTTTCTGCAAACGCTGGAAGTAAGGGATAGCCATGCCGAGCAACTGTATGATAATACTTGCGGTGATGTAAGGCATGATACCGAGTGCGAACACTGAGGCATTTGCGAAAGCACCGCCTGAGAACATATTCAACAAACCAAGGAGACCGGAACTGCTTTGGTTTTTCAACGCTGCCAGCTCATTAGGGTCGACACCTGGAAGAACCACGTATGATCCGAAGCGGTAGATCAGGATGATCAACAGCGTAAAGAGGATTCTCTTGCGAAGTTCCTCGATTTTAAAGATATTCTGGATGTTCTCTCTGAGTCGTCTGTTACTCCAAAGAATAGCAGCGATGACGAGGCACACCAAAAACACTATTAATAACTCCTTCATATCTCTTCAGTTTAGTTGATTAAATTTTCTCAATAGTACCGCCAGCCTTTGTGATAGCCTCTTCAGCGCCTTTTGACCATGCGTTGGCTTTCACGTTGACTGCTTTTGTCAATTCACCGTTTCCGAGAATTTTAACAAGTTCATTTCTTCCGACGAAACCGTTGTCTTTCAACAGTTCTGGGGTGATTTCTGTAATGCCGCTGTTAGCGAAGTCTTCGAGAACCTCAATATTGACGGCGCGGTATTCCACGCGGTTGATGTTCTTGAATCCGTACTTAGGCACGAGACGTGCGAGAGGCATCTGGCCGCCTTCGAAACCGATCTTATGAGTGTTTCCTGAGCGTGAGCCAGCTCCTTTGTGACCGCGTGTGGATGTTCCACCGTAGCCTGAGCCCTGTCCGCGACCGATTCTCTTGCGATCCTTTACAGAACCTTCTGCCGGTTTAAGATTACTAAGATCCATAACTATTTTTAATTTCTTAGTTTAACAATTAGATTTCTTCAATTTTAAGAAGGTGTTTCACTTTCTCGACCATGCCAGCCACTGAAGGGTTTTCCATGTCCACTTCAACTGACTGATGCATTTTTCTGAGGTTCAAGCTTTTCAGAGTATCCTTCTGATCCTGTGGTCTGCCGATGCCACTTCTAATCTGAGTTATTCTTACTTTTTTCATTTCGTTCAAATTTTTTAGATTATCCGTTAAACACCACATCCATATCCACGCCTCTCATCTGGGCTACTGTGCGTGCGTCGCGCATCTGTGACAATGCTGCGAATGTAGCTTTCACCACTGAGTGAGGGTTTGATGAACCTTTTGACTTTGCGAGAACGTTCTTAACGCCTACGCTTTCGAGAACAGCACGCATTGCACCGCCTGCGATGACACCGGTACCAGGGGTAGCTGGTTGGATGTATACGTAAGCACCGCAATATTTTCCGTATTGTTCGTGTGGAAGAGTACCGTTGATGACCGGAACCTTAATGAGGTTCTTCTTTGCATCTTCAGTGCCTTTCTGAACAGCGGCTTGAACTTCCTTGGCTTTACCGAGGCCGTAACCTACTACGCCGTTTTCATTGCCGACGACGACGAGGGCTGCGAAGGTAAAGGCGCGTCCACCCTTGGTGACCTTAGTCACACGGCCGACGTGAACCAAACGTTCTTTCAACTCGATTTCCGAAGTTTTCACTTTTTTTACGTTGACTTCTGCCATAGTTTTTAGAATTTTAATCCTCCATTACGAGCGCCGTCTGCTAAAGACTTAACTCTTCCGTGATACAAATAACCGTTACGATCGAACACGACTGTCTCGATGCCAGCTGCCTTTGCTTTTTCAGCTACGAGGTTGCCGACTTTAGCTGCCTTCTCGATCTTTGTAATCTTCTCCTGTTCAATGCCGTTCTCTGTTGAGCTTGCAGCGACTAATGTCTTGCCAGCCTCATCGTCGATAAGCTGAACGTAAATCTGCTTGTTGCTTCTAAAGACAGACATTCTTGGGCGTGCTGCAGTGCCGAAAACGACCTTACGAACGCGTCTCTTGATGTTTAATCTTCTTTCAATCTTCTTATTCATCTTTCTTGCGTTTTAAAAATTAAACATTATTTACCTGCTGCCTTACCTGCCTTACGACGGAGCACTTCACCTTCAAACTTGATACCCTTGCCCTTGTAAGGTTCAGGTTTACGGTATGAACGGATCTTTGCTGCGACCTGGCCGAGCAACTGCTTATCGTATGAACGCATCTTGAGGATAGGGTTCTTACCTCTTTCGTTGATGGTCTCGCATGTGATTTCTGCTGGCATGACGAAAATCATGTTGTGTGAGAAACCGAGTGAGAGTTCGAGCTGTTTGCCGTTAGCTTTTGCTTCAGCTTTGTAGCCGACGCCGACAAATTCCTGAACTGTTTCGAAACCTTCTGATACGCCTTTCACCATATTGAAGAACAATGCGCGGTAGAGACCGTGTTTGGCTGAAGCGTTAGGGATGTTAGCCGGTGCTACGTGGATGTGACCGTCTTCTACTTTAACGTCGACGTCGCCGTGGAAATCCTGGCTCAATGTGCCAAGTTTACCCTTGACTGTGATAACGTTATCTTTAATTGTAACCTCAGTACCTGCTGGGATTGCAATAGGTAATTTACCGATTCTTGATAATGCCATTTCTGTTTCCTCCTATATTATGATACATAGCACAACACTTCGCCTCCGATATGGAGATTGCGGGCTTCTTTATCTGTCATAATGCCTCTTGAAGTCGAGATGATAGCGATGCCAAGACCGTTCATGACTCTCGGGAGGTTTTCTGAGTCAGCATACTGACGAAGACCTGGGCGTGAAACGCGCTCGATTGTCACGATAGCTGGCTGTTTGGTAACAGGGTGGTATTTAAGAGCGATCTTAATAGTACCTTGTGGGCCTTCTTCTTCGAACTTATAGTTAAGGATATAGCCTTTTTCGAAGAGGATCTTGGTGATAGCCTTCTTCACATTTGAAGCAGGGACTTCCACGATTCTATGTTTAGCGTTGACGGCATTGCGTACGCGTGTCAAAAAATCTGCTATAGGGTCTGTAATCATAGTTTTAATCCTTTTAATTAATTACCAACTTGCTTTTTTAACACCTGGGATCAAGCCTTTGAGGGCCATTTCACGGAAGTTGATACGTGAGATGCCGAACTGACGCATATAACCTTTTGGACGTCCTGTAAGCTGACAACGATTGTGTACGCGGATTGGTGAAGCGTTTCTTGGGAGCTTCTGGAGACCTACGTAGTCGCCGGCTGCCTTGAGGGCTGCGCGTTTCTCAGCGTATTTCTCTACCATCGCCATTCTCTTGCGCTCGCGCGCTTTCATTGATTCTTTTGCCATATCTTACTTATTTTTTCTGGTTTTTAAATGGAAGACCAAACTGTTTCAACAAGGCCATTGCTTCCTTGTCGGTGTTCGCTGATGTGACGAAAGTGATATCCATACCGTTGATCTTGTTGACTTTGTCCATGTCGATCTCTGGGAAGATGATCTGTTCGGTGACACCGAAGCTGTAATTGCCGCGGCCATCGAAACCTTTGTCGTTAATACCTCTGAAGTCACGAACACGTGGAAGGGCAACAGCGACTAAGCGTTCGAGAAATTCGTACATCTTGTCACCGCGCAACGTCACGCGCACGCCGATCGGGTTACCACGACGAAGCTTGAAGTTAGAAACGTCGTGTCTAGAAATTGTCGGAACGGCTTTTTGTCCGGTGATAGCTGTCATTTCCTCTACACCATAGTCAATCAGTTTCTTATCGGCAAGAGCTGCACCGATACCCTGATTGAGCGAAATTTTCAAAAGCCGTGGAACCTGCATCACGGATTTGTAGTTGAATTCCTTCATCAACGCAGGCACGATTTCGCTCTTATACTGTTCTCTGAGTTTGGGTTGATAGTTCATTATTTAATAACCTCCCCTGATTTTTTTGAATAACGGATTGATTTTCCTTGTTCATCTTTTTTACGACCGATGCGGCCGGCTTTACCGTCCTTGTCACAAACCATGACGTTTGAGGCATGGATGGAAGCTTCTTTCTTTATGATACCACCTTTAGGGTTCTCGGTATTAGGTCTCGTATGTTTCGACACGAGGTTGACGCCATCGACGATGACGCGGTTCTTCTCTGTATCGACGCTGAGCACTGTACCTTTCTTGCCCTTCTGGGTTCCAGCGATAACGACTACGTTGTCGCCTTTCTTTACGAACATTTTACTCATAGCTTTTTTCCTTTCTTAATTAGAGTACCTCAGGTGCAAGAGATACGATTTTCATATACTGTTTCTCACGCAACTCTCTGGCTACTGGTCCAAAGATACGAGTTCCTAACATTTCGCCTTGTCCATTGAGGAGGACGCATGCGTTATCGTCGAAGCGGATGTATGATCCGTCAGGACGGCGTGTTTCCTTCTTTGTGCGGACTACGACTGCCTTTACTACTGAACCCTTCTTCACGTTACCGCTTGGAAGAGCGTCTTTTACTGTAACCACGATGACGTCGCCGATACGGGCATAACGTTTCTTGGTTCCGCCTAATACTCTGATGCAGAGCACTTCCTTTGCACCGCTATTGTCGGCTACTGCAAGTCTTGATTCTTGTTGTAACATTACTTGGCCCTTTCTATTATTTCAACGAGTCTCCAACGTTTGTTCTTGCTCATAGGACGTGTTTCCATGATGCGCACGGTGTCACCGATGTTGCATTCATTCTTCTCGTCGTGTGCGAAGAATCTTGTTGATTTCTTAACAAATTTACCGTAAATCGGGTGTTTAGTACGACGTTCAATCACAACGACGATCGTCTTATCCATCTTATTGCTGGCTACAACGCCGATTCTCTCTTTTCTAAGATTTCTTTCCATGTTTATTCCTTTCGTCGTTTATTATTTAACGTTCTGTTCTGCATTCTGACGCTTTGTAAGCTCTGTCAGCATACGTGCGATCTGTTTGCGGGTTGCGCTGATTGTGTTCGGATTATCCAATGGAGAAACTGCGTGTTGCATTTTCATCTTGATGTACTGTGCGCGTGTGGCCTCAATACGTTCCATCAGATCAGCAGTGCTTAATTCATTGATTGCTTCTTTCTTCATGATGCGTTACTGTTTTTTATTCGACATAATCTCTTCTAACCACAAACTTAGTTGCTACAGGAAGCTTTTGAGCGGCTAAGCGGAGTGCTTCTTTTGCTACTTCAAGCGGCACGCCCGCAGCTTCGAAAAGCATGTGACCTGGAGTTACGCGAGCTACGAAGTACTCGACGTCTCCCTTACCTTTACCCATACGAACCTCGAGAGGCTTCTTGGTGATAGGTTTGTCAGGGAATATTCTGATCCAAATCTGTCCTTCACGTTTCATGTGACGTGTGACAGCTTGACGTGCAGCCTCAATCTGGCGTGCTGTGATCAGGTGTTCCTCAAGTGTTTTAATACCAAAAGTACCGAAGGCGAGTTCATGGCCGCGGTGTGCGTTGCCTTTCATCTTGCCCTTCTGAGGTCTTCTGTATCTTGTTCTTTTAGGTTGTAACATCTCTTATCTTTTTTAATTCTATTACTTTGTAGTACGTTTATTACGACGTGGGGCGCCACCGTTTGGTTTGCCAGCGTTTCCACCCTTCTTAGGTGCAGCTGCTGCTGTGGTGGTAGGCACCAGTTCTGGACGACCGTAGATCTCACCTTTGCAGATCCACACCTTAATACCGATGCGACCGTATGATGTGTGAGCTTCCACGAGAGAGTAGTCGATGTCAGCGCGCAATGTATGCAGCGGAATACGACCTTCCTTGTAAGTTTCCTGACGAGCCATTTCAGCACCACCGACACGGCCTGATGCGATGACTTTGATACCTTCGGCACCAATTCTCATTGTATCTGACACAGCCTTCTTGATGGCGCGGCGGAATGATACACGTCCTTCGATTTGTTTTGCGATTGAGCTTGCCACGATGAATGCGTCAAGTTCTGGTCTCTTGATCTCGCTGATGTTGATCTGAATCTCCTTACCGATGAGCTTCTTCATCTCTTCCTTCAACTTATCGACCTCTGTACCACCTTTACCGATGATGACACCTGGACGAGCTGTGAAGATAGTGACTGTGACGAGCTTAATCGAGCGTTCGATACCGATTTTTGAGATACTAGCCTTACCGAGACGAGCGGTGAGATACTTACGGATCTTATCGTCTTCTCCGATATTCTTGGCTGTTTCTTTTCCACAGTACCAGTTTGAGTCCCAACCTTTGATGACTCCGAGTCTTAAACCTATTGGATGAGTTTTCTGTCCCATTGTAATCTTAATTAATTCTTTTCTTCAACATTAGCTTCTGCTGCATTCATTTCTGCAAGTCTGCTATCGACGATGATAGTGACGTGGTTAGAACGTTTGCGGATGCGGTGTGCACGACCCTGTGGGGCTGGCTGAATACGTTTCAGTGTGCGGCCTTCATCAACAAAGATCTCTTTTACGTACAGGTTAGCGTCTTCGATGCGCTTACCTTCGTTCTTAGCTTCCCAGTTGGCGATTGCAGAGCGGAGTAATTTGTACACCGGCTTTGCAGCTGCTTTTGGTGAGTATAATAAGGCATGCAGTGCAAGTTCCACTTTCATTCCTCTGATCATGTCAGCGACCAAGCGCATTTTGCGTGGTGAAGTAGGGATATCATTGTATTTTGCAATGGCGACCTGCTTCTTAGCTGCTTTTCTAGCTTCTGCTGTATTATGTTTTCTTGCTCCCATAGTACTTATTATTTATCTTTTCTGTTACCGGCGTGGCCTCTGAAGGTACGTGTTGGTGCGAACTCGCCGAGTTTGTGTCCAACCATGTTTTCAGTCACGTAAACCGGGATGAATTTATTACCGTTGTGAACAGCGATGGTTTGTCCAACGAAATCAGGTGAAATCATTGAAGCTCTTGACCAAGTCTTGATCACGGTCTTCTTTCCTGTTGCTACATTATCCAAAACTCTCTGTTCGAGTTTATAGTGGATATATGGTCCTTTTTTAAGTGAACGACTCATAATTTCTTTCTTTTTACTTGGTTAATTACTTCTTACGTCTTTCAATGATATACTTGTTGGATGCGTTCTTTGGATGACGTGTCTTGTAGCCCTTTGCCGGTAAGCCCTTGCGGCTTCTTGGATGGCCACCAGATGCACGGCCTTCACCACCACCCATCGGGTGATCGACTGGGTTCATAACGACGCCACGGACGCGTGGACGACGGCCTAACCAGCGGCTGCGACCTGCCTTACCTGATTTCTCGAGGTTGTGGTCAGCATTTGACACTGTTCCAATTGTAGCTCTGCAAGCCTGGAGGATGAGACGGGTCTCACCTGAAGGCATCTTCAAGATGGCGTATTTACCATCACGTGACATCAGCTGTGCGTATGCGCCTGCGCTGCGTGCCATCTTGGCACCCTGACCTGGACGCAACTCGATGTTGTGGATGATTGTACCGAACGGAACATCGCTCAAGAACAATGTGTTACCGATGTTCGGAGTGGCATCCTTGCCTGACATCACCTCTTGTCCGACCTTCAAGCCCTGAGGTGCGATGATATAACGCTTTTCGCCGTCGGCGTAAACCACCAATGCGATGCGTGCTGTACGGTTCGGATCGTATTCGATAGTCTTTACGATACCTTTGATACCGTCTTTATCGCGCTTGAAGTCGATAATTCTGTACTTCTGCTTGTGACCACCGCCAATGTTGCGGACAGTCTCTTTACCAGTATTGTTACGGCCGCCGGTGCTCTTCTTTGGAGCAAGCAACGATCTCTCCGGCTTGTTGGTCGTAATCTCGTCAAACGCGCTGATAACTTTGAAGCGCTGACCTGGAGTAGTTGGTTTATATTTCTTTAAAGCCATCTTTAAATGTTGCTAAAAAAGTCAATTGTTTCACCTTTAGCCAAGGTCACGATAGCCTTCTTGAAAGCGTCTCTTCTTCCGGAGATAACGCCAGCCTTTGTGTAACGTGACTTGAGCTTTCCATCATATCTCATAGTGTTGACAGCAGCTACCTGAACGCCGTAGAGTTCCTGGACAGCCTGTTTGATCTGCAGCTTGTTAGCGCGGACGTCAACAATGAATGCGTACCGGTTCAGCTTCTCGCTGATAGCGGTCATCTTTTCCGTAATAACAGGTTTCTTAATGATAATCATCTCTCTAATCTTTTTAATTGTTATCCAAGAATTTCATCAATAACTGCAAGTGAGCTTTCTGTGATGAAGAGCTTCTTGGCATTCAGAATATCATAAGTGTTGAGGTTACGGGCAAGTTCAATATTTGTACGCTGGATGTTTCTTGCTGACAACACGACATTCATGTTTGTCTCTGGGAGAACGAACAGGTTCTTGCCACCATTCACTTTAAGGTTGTTCAAGACTTCGATCATCTTCTTTGTCTTGATTGTGTCAAATGTGAAGTCTTCGAGGATCACGATCTCGTTGCCCTGAGCCTTGTATGTAAGAGCTGAACGGCGTGCGAGCTGTTTCACCTTCTTGTTCAATTTGAAACTGTAGTCACGTGGTTGTGGACCGAAAACGCGGCCACCACCTCTCAACACTGGTGAGTTGATGTCACCACGACGTGCACCGCCTGTACCCTTCTGACGGAAGAGCTTGCGTGTACTGCCTGATATCTCGCTACGTGTCTTGGCCTTGTGTGTGCCCTGACGCTGATCTGCCAAATACTGCTTTGTATCCAAATAGATGCAGTGATCATTTGGCTCGATGCCGTAGATATTCTCGTTCAACTGAACTTTACGTCCTGTTGATTCACCGGTAATCTTTAAAACTTCTAACTCCATCTCTCAATTTTTAAATAGCCGTTCTTTGCTCCCGGTACTGAACCTTTAACAACTAACAAATTCTTTTCCGGAACGATTTTCACAATTTGGAGGTTGATAGCCTTCACTTTATGGTTACCCATCTGGCCACCCATACGCAATCCTCTGAAAACTCTTGAAGGATAAGCGCAAGCTCCGATTGAACCTGGTTTTCTCAAACGGTTGTGCTGACCGTGAGTTGCTTGTCCAACGCCATTGAAATGATGACGTTTCACTACGCCTTGGAAGCCCTTACCTTTGCTGATACCACTGACATCAACAAATTCGCCTTCCATGAACACATCGACGGTAATTGTTTCACCCAGGCTCTTTCTGTGGCCTGCTTCGAAACGTGTGAACTCTCTAACCAACTTCTTAGGCGTTGTTCCGGCTTTCTCGAAATGCTTCTGCATAGCCTTTGAGGTGTTTTTCACCTTCTTCTCGTCAAACGCCAATTGGATAGCGTCGTAACCGTCCTTCTCTTTTGATCTTACTTGGGTTACTACACATGGACCTGCCTCAATGACTGTCACCGGCACGTTTTTGCCGTTTGCGTCATATACGCTGGTCATCCCAATCTTTTTTCCTAGTATTCCTGACATTGCTACTAATTTAAGCTGTTAATTACTAGATAGTTTTACAATAATTTAATTTCTACGTCCACGCCATTTGGCATCTCCAATTTCATCAAAGCATCAATCTGCTGAGAAGTTGCGTTGTAGATATCCAACAATCTCTTGTAGTATGACAACTCGAACTGCTCACGTGATTTCTTGTGAACGAATGTGGAGCGCAAAACAGTGTAGATTTTCTTGTCGGTCGGAAGCGGAATAGGACCGCTAACGACTGCACCAGTCATTTTGATGGTTTTCACGATCTTCTCGGCTGACTTGTCAACCAAGTTGTGGTCGTGCGACTTTAATTTGATTCTAATTCTTTGGCTCATAAGACCTTTTTTTAATTTATTTATTTTTTAATTATTTATTTCGTTAACGTTTCGACTCCTATTAATTAAAAGAAGAAGTAAATACCTTTCGCTTTCTTGATGACGATGTCGGCGAGCGCCGGAGGAACCTCAGCGTAATGGCTGAACTCCATGTTGAATGTGCCTCTGCCTTGTGTCAAGGTGCGAAGTGTTGTGATGTATCCGAACATTTCTGCAAGCGGGGCATCGGCTTTGACCACTTGGAGTCCGTGCTCGATGTCGACGTTATGCAGAACGGCTCTACGTCTGTTGAGGTCGCCGGTCACATCGCCGAGATAGTCGGCTGGTACCTGAACTTCGACCTTCATGATAGGTTCCATCACGACTGAGCCTGCCTGTGCGCCTGCTTCCTTGAAGCCGATGCGTGCTGCTGACTCAAATGAGAGGTCGTCGCTGTCAACCGGATGAGCGCTGCCGTCGATGAGACGCACCTTGACTGAATCCATCGGGAAACCTGCCAAAACGCCGTTCGACATCGAGCTTCTGAATCCTTTCTCGATTGGAGCGAAGTATTCTTTCGGTAAATTCTGACCTTTCACGTCGTTTACAAACTGGAAACCTGACTGTCCGTTATCAGCTGGACCGATCTCAAACTCAATATCGGCGAACTTGCCTTTGCCGCCGGCCTGTTTCTTATAGACCTCGCGGAAACGGACTGTCTGTGTGAACGATTCTTTATATGCCACCTGCGGCTGTCCCTCGTTGATTTCGACACCGAATTCGCGTTTCAGACGGTCGACGATGATGTCGAGGTGAAGCTCGCCCATTCCTGAGATGATTGTCTGACCTGAGTTCTCGTCAGTAGTGACTTTGAATGTCGGGTCTTCTTCCTGGAGCTTCTGGAGAGCGATTGTGAGTTTCTCCATATCGGCTTGCGTCTTAGGTTCGACGGCGATTTGCACGACAGGCTCCGGGAATTTGATATTCTCGAGGATTATCGGTTTGTTTTCAACTGCGAGAGTGTCGCCAGTTCTGATCTCGCGGAATCCCACTGCGGCTGCGATATCACCTGCCTCGATAGTGTCGAGAGGTGTCTGTTTGTTAGCGTTCATCTGCACGATCTTGAGGATACGTTCACGTTTGCCTGTAGAGACATTGAGAACGACCTGACCGGCGTTCATTGTGCCTGAATAGACACGGAAGAACGCGAGTTTGCCTACGTATGGGTCTGTTGCGATCTTGAATGCGAGTGCGCAGAATGGTTCTTTCGGATCTGCTTTACGGATTTCTTCTTTTTCAGTCTTCGGGTTGATGCCTGTCACGTGATCGACGTCAAGTGGGCTTGGAAGGTAGCGGACTACACCATCGAGGAGAGGTTGTACTCCTTTGTTTTTGAACGAAGCTCCACACATCACAGGGCACATACGCAATTCTAATGTTGCCTTTCTTATTTCTGCGTAAATCTCTTCCTCTGTGATGGTTTCAGGGTCTTCCATGAATTTTTCAAGGAGCTCTTCATTGTTTTCAGCAACGCCTTCTAAGAGTTTGAGGCGATATTCTGCTGCTAGATCAGCCAGTTCTGCCGGGATATCGACGACATCGAATTGGGTGCCGAGTTCGTCTTCGTCCCAAACGAGAGCTTTGTTCTTGATAAGGTCGACCACGCCAACAAAGTTATCCTCCTCACCTATCGGGATTTGGATTGCTATAGGGTTGGCATTGAGGCGTTCTTTGATTTGTCCGAGGACTCTATAGAAGTCAGCGCCACTGCGGTCCATTTTGTTGACAAAACAGATGCGTGGCACGTTATATCTGTCGGCTTGGCGCCACACTGTTTCTGACTGAGGTTCAACGCCGCCAACTGCGCAGAATATTGCTATAGCGCCATCGAGCACTCTGAGTGAGCGTTCCACTTCAACGGTGAAGTCGACGTGACCAGGGGTGTCGATGATGTTGATTTTGAATTGGTTGTCGTTGAGATGCCAGTAAACTGTTGTGGCTGCTGAGGTTATGGTGATGCCGCGTTCCTGTTCCTGGACCATCCAGTCCATAGTGGCTGCGCCGTCATGAACCTCGCCGATACGATGATTACGGCCTGTATAATACAGTATACGCTCAGTAGTCGTCGTCTTACCAGCGTCGATGTGAGCCATGATGCCGATATTACGCGTCAGAGCGAGGTTTGTATTATGGAGGTCGTTAGTCATTGTTTCTTATACCTTATTAATATTAATAGAATTTAGAATCTGAAATGTGAGAACGCCTTGTTAGCGTCGGCCATTCTGTGGATTTCTTCCTTCTTCTTGAAAGCTGCGCCTTCTTCTTTGTAAGCCTGCATGATTTCGCCTGCGAGTTTTTCGCCCATTGAGCGCTCATGGCGTTTGCGAGCGTAACCGATGAGGTTCTTCATACCCATGCTCTGTTTACGTGAAGGACGGATCTCTGATGGGATCTGGAATGTTGCACCACCGATACGACGGCTTCTGACCTCGACCTGTGGGGTAACGTTTGCCAATGCTTTCTTCCACACTTCGACAGGATCTTCGTTAAGTTTTTCCTGTACAATGTCCATTGCCTGGTAGAAAATCTCGTAAGCGAGGTTTTTCTTACCCTTCAGCATGATGTTGTTCACAAACTTTGTGACTGTCACATCGCCGTACTTTGGATCCGGAAGGATGATTCTTTTCTTTGGTTTAGCTTTTCTCATTTCTTAAGCATTTACTGATTTTTACTTCTTTGCTGCTGCTTTTTTAGGACGCTTTGCGCCGTATTTTGATCTGCGCTGGCGGCGGCCGTCGACACCGGCGGTATCCAATGCACCGCGGATGATGTGATAACGTACACCTGGAAGATCCTTAACACGGCCTCCTCTAATCATGACGATTGAGTGTTCCTGTAAGTTGTGGCCTTCGCCTGGGATATAGGCGTTGACTTCCTTCTGATTTGTCAGACGGACTCTAGCTACTTTACGCATTGCCGAATTAGGCTTCTTAGGTGTGGTCGTATAAACACGAACACAAACGCCGCGGCGCTGTGGGCAAGAATCCAAGGCAGGAGATTTACTCTTGTCTTCCAATTTCTGACGTCCTTTGCGGACTAACTGTTGAATCGTTGGCATTCTTTAATTGCGTTTAAATTATTATTTTTTATTTGTTTGATAGATAAATTTCTCTCTTATCACCACTAAAAAACGGTAATTCCTGAAGCATTTTACTACATAGTAAGGATTTGACAAGTCACGATACGGACTTTTGTTTATCAAAACACACCGAAGTCTAAGGGTTTGAGTTTGAGTGACTTACGGTGTAAGAACCTATAGCGTTTTCTTTATCAGGTCCTTACTATTGGTAAATGAGGCAACATTTACTACCTTTTTCGGGCTGCAAAATTACTACATTTTTTAATACGCCCGACAAAAATTTTAAAATTTTTTGAAATATTTTTTCAACAACAGGATTTATCAGATTTCCAATTGATTACATATTCCCCTATTTCAGACAAATGCATAATACCATCTTCGATTTCTCCAAAATTTGATTGAATACGATATTTATTATGAAATTTTGTATTTAAAATTTATTAAAAAAACACTTGACAAATAATAAATTTGTTGTATCTTTGCAGTGTCGTTTTACCATACAGCGCAGGTAACGAAGACTGTCAGCGTCGATGTTTTTGACAGTGACGAAAATACAAGACCGGAGGGTTACTTCGGTCTTTTTATTATGTCAAATGCTGTAAGCAGCCACTTTTTTGTCTTTCCTTGCGGCTCTTTTTGTAATGCGATAACAAAGCGGAATCCTTTGCTTTCAAATACTTTTTTCTGACTGTCAGACTTTTTCAGATTGAAATCTCCAAACTGAACCACGATGGGAATAAAATCTTCTATTTTGAACCCCAGTCTGTTTATTTCTTGTTCATGTTTGTCTATTATGTGCACCAATCCATAGCCTTTTTGTTTAATAGGATCAGTAATCTCTCCCCAAACGATATCAATGTATCCGATATCATCTCGATAAAGAGCCTCTGTACATTCTCCGTTTTGCATTTTACGGAGATGTTTTATTGCTTCTTTTGGTTTTCTGACAAATTGCCTATAAACAGGTCCGAATTTTCCGATTTCAATAACGTTCTTTACTTTTTTCATAATAGTAGCATCATTCTTTTAATTTTTGCACAATAAATTATCCTTTCGCAATACTGCGAGCTCCCACATCCCATCAGTCTCTACATTGTCAATACCGTTGATTAATGTCATGCAGTGAATCCCCCCCAAATAATGTTCTCTATTTTTTGTACACAGTGTGACATGATACAACCCGCCGTTATAATCATGCCATTCTGCACGTGTTGATTGAATACGATATTTATTATGAAATTTTGTGTCTTAAATTGCCATATTGGAACCATTTTTTTGCAAAAATATAGCAAAAAAACATTGATTTTTGGTTTTTAACAATTTTTAACATAAATTGCAGAAATATGAAAGAAATGTTAAAAAATGTTTACAATTCGTGGAATGAGGCCAGGATATAAAACACGCAGAGACGATGTGACATCGTCTCTGCAATTACATTATTGTATTATTAATCAAGATTGTTATTTTCCGCTTTTTCTCCTATTGCATTCTTTACAGAGCATCTGGCAGTTTTCGGCGATGGTTTTGCCGCCAAGATGCCAAGGTGTGATGTGATCTGCCTCCATCTGATTCAAATCGAAATGATGACCGCAGTCGGGACAGATGCCGAGCTGGCGTTCGTATGCAGAGAGTTTCTGAGCATCTGTAAAAGCTCTAATTGATAAGAATTTTTCTTTACCAGTGAGAATATACGGATAAATGCCAGTTTTCTTGGTGACATCGTCATCAAGAATCAAACGGCTTACTTCATTGTCAATCTTTTGATAATCAAATACTTGGTCTTTGTATTGTTTGTAAAGAATGCCCCAGTCGACGCCTTTCATTATCTTTTTGCGCTCCTTTGTCGGGCGGAACGAAGTCTCAACCCATGTTATCACCGATTGGAAGAACTGCCACAATGGAGCTGCACTCGCATCATGCTGATGGTTCGACATATAAACCTCAATGTTGCCGTCCGAAATCCACGAGATTGCTGTCTCAAGATAATCCTGACGAATAGCCGAACCATTAAGATAATCGCTACCAATTTTAGATGCCGGACAACCGTTTTTGCTGAAATAACGTTTTGCATCACTCACCCAAGAACCAGCATAAACCGCATTGCGAAGTTCCTGTTTTGTAAGTTCCTCGCCAGCTATGTTGATAGTTTCGAACCATTTTAGTTTTTCGCTATCTGAACCGCTACAGATGTAAACCTGTAGTTTGTAGTTTAGAATCTGTTCCTGCTCATCGGGCTGAAGGTTGTGGAAATAGCGGAACATGTATGCGAAATCGCCGTTCACATACTGACAGATGCTGATAGTTCGCTGCTGTCCGTCGATAATCTCATAAGTTCCATCGTCGCGCACCGACCAATACATAACGTTGAGCGGAAAATCATGAGTGAGAGTGTCGATTACCGCATCGCGTTGTTTCTCGTTATACACAAATTCGCGTTGAAAAGGCGGGCGCACGTCGAGATTTCCGCTATAAGCGCGCACTCCGTTTTCATTATTGTCAACATAGCCCTTAGTAAGGTCACGGACCATGATGTGATGCAGTTCTATCCTCATAGTTTATTGTATTTTGCTTGTTCTTCGGCTGCCATAGGCAATTCCGATTCTGATTGTTGATAATTTAAATCAATGATATTATTCTTTTTTCTGCGAATTAGTATTCGTGAAAACTTTTCTTTCCCATTTAAAACGGGTTTAGCCAAATCATATTCGCTATCGCATCCGTGATTCAAAATACCAATAATTTCAAACTGCTCAGGATTATATTTATCCAAGAACGTTACAGGTACTCCCATCAAACCATCATAATCCATTGGGATCATTGCTGTAGGGCAACACTCTATCGCATCAAAATTATCATATTTTGGATGCTCTTCGGGATTGTATGTTTTAAACAACACCATATCTTCATGGCGTTTCTCGATATCTAAATTTGTGAACCAACCAATGTTTCCAAATTGTTGATATCTAATTCCATCAATTATTTTGACGGATTTTCCTTCAGCATTCTCGGGTATTTTGAATAATTTTGGTGAGGTATAGCCTATCCACAAATTATTTTCCTTTATTAATGGGAAAATCTCCTTGTAATGTATCGCGTTTAAGTTTCCAATAATCAAAAATTTCTTTTTGTATTTTATAAGTTGAGCAACATATTCTCGAAAATAAGAAAACGGAGGATTCGTAACTACTATGTCGGCATCTTTTAATAATTCAACACATTCGGGGGAACGAAAATCACCATCTCCGTTAAAATAATGAATACCAATCTCTTCTGGATCAGGAATTCTATTCCCATTTTTATCCCCCAAATACTCCAACCATATTGCTTTTTCACTGTCATTTTGTGAAAATAAATCGCGATTTTGATTTTTATAACAGGTTGTAATTAGTTTTTTTAAGCCAAGTTTTTCAAAATTATAGCTAAAGTAATGAAAGAAATTACTAATTCGTGGATCATCACAATTACATAACACTGTTTTATCTCTAAAATGACTTTTGTAGTGCTTTAATTCATTTTCGATGTCTTCCAAACGAGTATAAAACTCGTTATTTTTGGCTTTCATCGCAGCATTTAAACTTGAATTTCCCGCCATAGTTGATTGATAGTTTTCGCACGCTATCAATCCGCAAGCGCAAAAGAAAAAGGTGCTTTCCTTACTGCGCTTACCAAGGCAACCCTGCAAGGAGACCTCTGCCCAAAATAAGTACTCACACCATAGTGGTATGAGCATAGCTTATTATACTTGGACAAAAGTCTGCTTGCTAAAAGCTAGACCTTCACTTATTATTTCCGTGTTTTATCTCCGTAAATCTTGCAGGGTTTTCGGCAAACGCGAAATAATAGCTAATGCTTAGTTTTTAATATGTTAAATTTGTTTTACTTTTCTATTTTTTTACAATAATCACTAATAACTTTGCAAAATTACAAAGTTTTTGGAATAAAAAGAGATTTTTGGAAACTTTTTTAAACTAACGAACAACATTTATGGGACGACGGTAAAAATTTTGTATCTTTGCAGAAATCTTAAACATAATATCATGGCTACAATTAAAGGAACTTACAAGGGCAATTTGCGCAATGAGATGACGCATTTGCAATCGGGGAATACTATAATCACTGATGCTCCAACCGACAACCACGGCAAGGGCGAGGCCTTCTCTCCTACCGATTTGGCATGCGCTGCGCTGGCTGGCTGCATGATGACCATCATGGGAATCACAGCACAGAGCAAGGGCTTCAACATCGATGGCACCACCTACGAGATTCAGAAGACCATGGCTGCCGACCCGCGTCGCATCGGACAGATAGACATAGTGATAACCTTCCCGAAAAACGACTACACCGACGCTCAGAAGGCAATGCTAAAGAGAGCCGCCGATACATGCCCGGTTGGAAAATCGCTGCACCCGGATGTAAAGGTTAATCTTACAATGAATTTTTAAAAAGATTCAAGTCTTACTTTGTCAACGGTGCAGTCCTCACCAATCGCACGGCAAGACCGGTCCATCTCGGCATGTCACCTTTCAATATAGCAACATGGTTTTTTATAAACAAGTACGTGGCGGTAATCTCGTAAGCAGGGCTTGTAGTCCAATAGCCGCCCTGACTACTGTAGTATTGCTTACCATCCACACCAGTGCTAAAACCGGCGTTAGGCAGAAACACAGCTCCTGCGCCTTCCATCTTTGCCCAGTCATCATAGGTGTAATTATTTGCTTCATGTAACAATTCCAAGCCCGGCTGAAACCAACAGCCATCAGGCAATTCCCATATCTCGGGAAGAATAATTATACCAGGGAACTCGCCGACATAGCATTGACCCGCTTTGTCACCGGCATTAGGGCGTTCAAAAAGCAGATAGTGCCACTCACTGGAACTCATAGCGGTCCAGTCGTCATGACCGTTGAGAGTCCCTACAAATCCACCATAGCAGCCATGATCCGGACCCGGAGATAAATCAAGCGGATTCATCCCCTCACACCATCCGCCCCATGGGAACATGTCAACCCAGGTAGTGGGGTCATAATCATTGGGAGTGTCGTACTGATGCTCGGCAAAACGCCATTGTTGAGTGCCGCCGTTGTACTGAAGGTTACCTGGCGAGAAATACACTTCGTGATCGTCTGCTATCTTGAAGGTGTTGTGGGAATTCCTGATCACAATGCCTTCTGTGATATAGGCATTTTCCGTTATATCCGGAAGTGAGACAGCGTAATTCTTACCACCTATGATAGCATTAGCCGCATCTATCTTATACTGAGGCAACACCACAGCCCATTTTTCAGTGCTACTGGTCGAGTACAACTTGATATATCCCTGGTTACCCGGATTTAATGTGCCTTGACTGTCAAACGGGACACTAAAATCGGTATAAAAGAATCCAACTTCAACCGTTTCGTCGGTGGGCGATTGCAGCGAAAACTTGACCAGAGCGCATTTGTTGTGGAATCGGCAAGAATACTGAGTAACACCTTGGTAATATGTTGTTTGGCCGAACAACATCACAGGAAGCCTATCGGTCTGGTCGGATAGGGATACCGCGATACCTGTCGGCACGTAAGGATAGTCGTCAGTTTGATTGCTCAGATAGTAAAAATACATCTCGGCTCCATCTTCCAATGGCTCAACAACACCCTGAAACACACCGTCAGTCCGCTTCATCCTTCCTATACACCTTGTGCCGTCACTTATAAGAAGCCTGTCGTTGTCAGTAAAATAAACATCGCCGTTATCGGGATTGACTCCGTGTCTGTCGCCATTGTCGGTTCTAAGCGTGATTGCGACCCCATTCGGTATGGTATTTTCAATGGCATCAACATGCTTTTTGCATTGTGTCAGGCCGAGCAGCATCAGTGTGGCGAGCATCAGCGCTGTACCTTTCTTAAACAGGCGTCTGCGTTTCAGTGCCACATAGCCGGCACCTGCCAGCGACATTATCAGCAGTCCCGAGCCAAGCGGGGCGCCACCTCCGAACGGTTCGACGGTCATACCGCCGCCATCGATGATATTGATAAGATCCCTATTGATATAGAAGTCTTCCGGATTGTAGAAAAAGAAGTCCGACTGGGCCTTTGCCTGAGGCATTGCTAAAAATAAAAAACCTAAAACCACAAGGGTTTTTACAATATTATATGCTTTCATGGTCAAATTCTAAATGCGGCGCAAAAATACTAAAAAAATAATAATGGAGTAATACTTTAAAAAAACTTTAAACTTTCAATTCTAAACTTTAAACTATTTTTTTCTTTGCAAAAATCATAATACTTATAATCATGTCAACAATTAAAGGAACTTACAAAGGCAATTTGCGCAACGAGATGACGCATCTGCAGTCAGGAAACACAATAATCACCGATGCTCCGACCGACAACCACGGCAAGGGCGAGGCCTTCTCTCCCACCGATCTGGCATGCGCTGCTTTGGCAGGCTGCATGATGACCATCATGGGAATCACAGCGCAGAGCAAAGGCTTCAACATCGACGGTGCCACCTACGAGATTCAGAAAACAATGGCCGCCGACCCACGCCGCATCGGACAGATAGACATAGTGATAACCTTCCCGAAAAACGACTACACCGACGCTCAGAAGGCAATGCTAAAGAGAGCCGCCGATACATGCCCGGTTGGAAAATCGCTGCACCCGGATGTAAAGGTTAATCTTACAATGAATTTTTAAAAAGATTCAAGTCTTACTTTGTCATCGGCGCAGTCCTTACCAATCGCACGGAAACGCCATTAAATCTCGGGATATTTTCATCCATTTCAGCATTACGATGTGTAATATGCACACCTTTTGCCGTATGCGCATAAGGTCCACCACCTTCAGAAGAGGACCAATAATAACCCTCCTGACTATAACGAATCTTTCCGCTTCCACCATCATAACTACCAGCCATAGGCAAAAACACAGCACCGGCGCTTTCCATCAGAGCCCATTCATCATAATCATAATCATTATTATCGTTGTAGAAAGAAGGCTCTTCGAGACCAGGATCAAAGCTGCAACCGTCAGGCGTCTCCCACAGCTCAGGGACCAACACTACACCCCACATACCTCCGACACCGCCCCATGCCACTTTTTGGCTTGCGTCAGGACGTTGAAATAACAGATAGTTCCACTCATTGGCTGTCAAAGTGCACCAGTCGTTATGACCGAGAAGAGTTTCTTCAAATTGACCAGTGAACGCAAAAGCACCCGGAAAACTCATATTGAGAGGATCCTCATCCGGACACCATCTGGCCCATGCAAACATGTCGACCCAAGTGGTTGTGTCATAATTGTAGGGACTATCGTACTGATGCTCGGCAAAACGCCACTCATGAGTACTGCCATTGTATTGAAGGTTACCCGGCGAGAAATAAACCTCATGATCCGGTGCAATCTTAAAAGTGGTGTGTGCGTTAAGAATTCTTATACCGTCAGTGATATAATCGTTTTCATGTGTAGCAGGAATCGATACAGTGTAATGCTTGTCTGCAATAACGACATCAGCCGCATCTATCTTTGCCTGTGGCATCACCACAGCCCATTTTTCTGACGAGCTCGCGGAATACAAATCAATATAATATTGACCTCTCGCTGTAAATTCGCCGGGATGACTTAAATCACATTGTACTTCCGTATATAAATAACCTACTTGAACCTGTTCGTTGGTAGCTCTCTGTAGCTTAAACTTGATTAATGCGCATTTGTTATGAAGTTGACAAGAATACTCCGTAACATCCTGATGATATGTCGTATGTCCATAGGCCATAGTAGGGAGTCTGTCGGTCTGATCGTGAATGCTCATTATGCCTAACACTCCGCCTGCATATACATCCTTGTTACTTAAGAAATAAAAGTGCATCTCATCGCCATCCTGCAAAGGATCAATATTCCCTTGAAATACGCCGTCATGACGAATCAGATATCCGATTAAGTCGTTACCGTCAGTGACTAAAATCCTGTCGTTATCAGTAAAATAAACATCGCCGTTTTCTGGATTAACTCCGTGTCTGTCACCATCATCAACTCTAAGAGAGATTCTGACGCCGTTTGTCGTTGTATTTTCAATAGTCTCAACCGGCTTTCTGCACTGTGTCAAGCCAAGCAGCATCACCAAGGCGAACATGAGCGCAGCGCCTTTCTTGAATGAGCGTTTGCGTTTTAATGCCACATAGCCTGCACCGGCCAGCGACATTATCAATAACCCGGAACCAAGCGGCGCTCCAGCTCCAAACGGCTCAACTGTAAAACCGCTAGTGATAGTGACAAAATCCCTGTTGATATAAAAATCTTCCGGATTGTAAATAAAGAAGTCTGTCTGAGCCTTCAATTGAGGCATTGCTAAAAATAAAAAACCTAAAACCACAAGGGTTTTTACAATATTATATGCTTTCATGGTCAAATTTTAAATGCGGCGCAAAAATACTAAAAAAATAATAATGGAGTAATACTTTAAAAAAACTTTAAACTTTCAATTCTAAACTTTAAACTATTTTTGTATCTTTGCATCGAAAATTTTGAAACGTGTCAGATATCTTAAAGTTTTTGAATGAGCCTCAGCGCGAGGCGGTTACGACGATAGAAGGTCCGGTGATGGTCATTGCGGGCGCCGGCTCGGGAAAGACCCGTGCTCTCACCCACCGCATAGCCTATATGATTGAGCAAGGCATCAACCCGTTCTCAATCATGGCGTTGACGTTCACCAACAAAGCCGCCAAGGAGATGAAGGAGCGTATCATGCAGCTCGTCGAGCCAGGCGCCGCACGCAACGTATGGATGGGCACGTTCCACTCAATTTTTGCGAGGATCTTACGCATCGAGGCGGCAAGTCTGGGCTACACTTCAGAATTTACGATCTACGACACCGACGACTCGAAGACTCTCATCAACGCGATTTTGAAAGAAAGAGAAATCGACACCAAGGCTTATCCTGCAAAATACATCTTACACAGGATATCGATGGCGAAGTCGGCGCTCTACACGCCAGAAGACTATTGCGAGAACGCCGATATACAGGAACAGGACCGCCGCGCCAACAAGCCACTCATTGGCGAGATCTTCAAGACGTACAACAGCCGCCTGAAACGCGCCAACGCCATGGATTTCGATGACATCCTGTTCAACACAAACGTGCTGCTACGCGATTTCCCGGATATTCTTTTAAAATATCAAAGACATTTCGAATATATCCTCGTCGATGAGTATCAGGATACGAACTACGCGCAATACCTTATTATAAAACGTATCGCTGCCATGCGCGAAAACATCTGCGTGGTGGGCGACGACGCGCAGTCAATTTACGGTTTCCGTGGCGCAAACATCCAGAACATCCTGAACTTTAAGATAGATTATCCGGAGCAGAGACTCATCCGCCTTGAGCAAAACTACCGCTCGACAAAGACCATAGTAAAAGCGGCAAACAGCGTTATTGCCAACAACAAAGACCAGATAAAGAAAAATGTCTGGTCAGACAAGGAAGAAGGCGAGCTCATCACTTTGCTGAGAGCCACTTCCGACAACGAGGAAGGAACGCTTGTCGCCAACTCGATTTTCGGGTATAAGATGTCACATCAGCTGGCTAACAAGGACTTCGTGATTCTTTACAGGACGAATGCACAGTCACGTTCGCTTGAAGAGGCGTTACGCAAACAGGATATACCTTATAAAATATATGGCGGTCTCTCATTCTACGACCGCAAAGAGGTGAAGGACCTCCTCGCCTACTTCCGTGTGGTGATAAATCCTAACGACGAGCAGGCGTTGCTGAGAATCATCAACTATCCGGCAAGAGGCATTGGCGACACCACCAAACAGAAGCTTCAGGTCATTGCCGACGAACGCAAATGCACCGTTTGGGATGTGCTGAAATCGCTCAACGAGCAGTCGACGGAGTTCAATATGGGCACCATCAACAAACTCAGCAACTTCGTCACCATGATTCAGAGCTTCCAGACACAGCTCGACAAGATGAACGCCTTCGAATTGGCGAAACATATCACCGAGACCGTCGGAATCATCAAGGTTTTGAAGGAAGACGAGAGCCCGGATGGCGTGATGCGCGTGCAGAACATCGAGGAGCTTTTGAATGCTATTCAGGAGTTCTCCGACAAACAAGTCGATGAGGTCACAGGTGAGCAGATAACAGTAAATCTTGCTAAATTCATGGAAGACGTGGCACTCCTCACCGACCAGGATGAAAAAGAGGAAGAAAACGCCGACTACGTCACACTGATGACCATTCACAGTGCAAAAGGATTGGAATTCCCATACGTTTACATCGTTGGACTTGAAGAGAACCTCTTCCCGGGAATACAGTCGTTGAGCACTCGCGAGGATTTGGAGGAGGAACGCCGTCTGTTCTACGTGGCGTTGACTCGTGCAGAGACCAAGCTCATTTTAAGTTATGCCGAGAGCCGTTATCGCTGGGGCAACATCACTATCAGCGAACCATCGAGATTTATTGATGAAATCGACCCGGAACTGATAGAGAGAACTAAGAAGGCATCGTTTAGAGGGACAACTATTAAAGAAGACAGAAGCTACAACCCGTTTTCGGGCAGAGGTGCCTGGACTTACAGCGGTGACAAGCGCTATGAGAAACCTCGCGAGGAAGCCCGTCATTTAGACCGACCGACTGGCACCTCTCATACAAATTATCCCAAAGCCTCCCCTTCGGACTTTGTCCTCGCTGACGCAGACGACATCCAAGCCGGCATGCGGGTGCTTCATCAGAAGTTCGGGCAAGGCACGGTGGTCAAGGTGGAAGGCCTGGGCCCAAACAAGAAGGCTTCTGTCGATTTTGATGACAGCGGCAATAAGATGCTGATGCTGAAATTTGCCAAATTAAGCATACTCAAACAATAAAGGTTATTGATATTAGTTAAAAGAGTAAAGATAAAAGTTAAAAGATAAAAGATATTAGAGTTATGGAATATAATACAGAAAGAGAGAAGATTGTGATTTCGGAATACGGGCGTAACATTCAGGTGATGATACGTCATTTGATGGACATTGAGGACCGCAAGCAGCGTACCGAGGCGGCGTATTTCATAGTCAACGTGATGGCGCAGATGAACCCGCAGGTGAAGGAGTCGAACGACTACATGCACAAGCTTTGGGATCATCTTCACATCATAGCCCAATACGAGCTCGACGTGGACGGTCCATATCCGAAACCTACCCCGGAGATGCAGAAAAAGAAACCGGAGCATGTCGGTTATCAGAAAAACAACATCCGTTATGGTCATTACGGACAATATATTTATGATGTGGTGAAAAAGGTCAAGGAGATGGAGGACGGCCCGAAGAAACAGGCAATCCTCATCAATATCGCCAACCAGATGAAACGCGACTACCTCAACTGGAACCGCGACACCGTGAACGACCTGCTCATTCTCGATGATCTGTATAAGATTTCCGGCGAGGAGATTGCTTTGCCGATGGAGACCAAGCTCATTCCGACCAGCGAGATTCTGAACAAGTCGCAGAACCAGCAGCAGCAACAACAAAATCAGAAGAAGAAAAACGGAAACAACAACAATAACAACAAGAAGAATAACAACAATAAGAATCAGCCGCAGGCTAAGCAGAATAACCCTAACCGTCCAAACAGAAAGAATTAAGTCATGGCATCATTCAGAGTTACAGGAGGCAATAAGCTAAATGGCACCATCATCCCTCAGGGTGCCAAAAACGAGGCTATGCAGGTGCTCTGCGCCGCGCTCCTCACAGACGAACCGGTGACTATCACCAATCTCCCCGACATCCTCGACATCAACAACCTCATCGACCTGATGCGGGGCATGGGTGTGAAAGTTGACCGTAAGAGCAAGAGCGAGGTGACGCTTCAGGCTTCCGACATCAACCATGACTATTTCGACACGAAAGACTTCCACGAGCGCGCGACCAGGCTCCGTGGCTCGGTGATGATCCTCGGTCCGCTTTTGGCAAGATTCGGACAGGGTTACATGCCGCGTCCGGGAGGCGACAAAATCGGCCGCCGTCGTCTTGACACGCACCTCATCGGTCTGCAGAACCTCGGTGCGACCATGGAGACAGTGGGGCTCGAACACGTGTACCGTCTCGTAGCTCCTAAAGACGGTCTCAAAGGGACGTACATGCTTCTTGATGAGGCATCTGTCACAGGTACAGCCAACATCGTGATGGCAGCAGTGATGGCAAAAGGCACGACCACCATCTTCAATGCAGCATGCGAGCCGTATCTTGTACAGCTCTGCCGCATGCTCACCGCAATGGGCGCAAAGATTGAAGGCATCGGCTCCAACTTATTAAAGATAACCGGTGTCGAGAAACTGCATGGCACCACCCACCGACTGCTCGCCGACATGATTGAAGTTGGTTCGTTTATCGGCCTCGCCGCAATGACCGGATCCGACATCACCATAAAAGACGCGGGAATCAAGGATTTGGGCATCATCCCAAGCACTTTCAGAAAACTCGGCATCAAGTTGGAGTTTATCGGTGATGACATTCATATCCCCGCGCAGGAACATTACGAAGTAGAGACCTTCCTCGATGGCAGCATTCTCACCATTGCCGACGCTCCTTGGCCAGGATTCACGCCTGACCTCATCAGTATCGTGCTGGTGGTGGCAACACAGGCAAAAGGCACCGTGCTCATCCATCAGAAGATGTTCGAAAGCCGTTTGTTCTTCGTCGATAAGCTCATCGATATGGGAGCGCAGATCATCCTTTGCGACCCACACCGCGCCAACATCATCGGATTGGACAGAAGCCATCAGCTGAAGGCGACGAAGATGGCATCACCGGATATCCGTGCAGGCGTGGCATTGCTCATAGCAGCATTGTCGGCCGAAGGCACCTCCATCATCGACAACATCGACCAGATTGACAGAGGCTACCAGGACATCGACGGACGACTGAGGCAGCTCGGAGCACAAATCGAAAGAATGTAAACCTAACATATTTGAATATTTCATGCCAAAATGACACACAAATCGTTTTGGCATGAATTTTGATTGCACCTTATTAATTTAATGAGTATAATAAAACATAATATATCATGAGCAAACATAAGAAAAATCCAGAGATTAAAGGCGAAGACGAAGAAATCAAGACCGAAGAAAACATTGAGGTGAAGGAGGAAAAAACTGACAATTTCGAAGAGAAATTCAATGAGCTTAATGACAAATACCTCCGTTTGTACTCAGAATATGACAATTATCGCAAACGCACTGCCAATGAGAAGGTCGAGTTGATAAAGACCGCTGCTGAAGGCACTATCTTAGCGTTGTTGCCGATTCTCGATGACTTCGAGCGTGCTTTGCCGACTATGGAGAAAGACGAAGACAAGACTCATTACGAAGGTGTGATGTTGATTTACAACAAGTTAAAACGCACCTTGGAGCAGAAAGGTCTTGAAGAAATCAAAGCCACAGGCGAGCCATTCAACACCGATGAACACGAGGCGCTGACACAGATTCCGGCACCATCGGAAGACATGAAAGACAAGGTGATTGACGTGGTTCAGAAAGGTTATAAATTAAACGGAAAAGTTATTCGCTACGCCAGAGTTGTAGTTGGTTGTTAAGTATTTAAAAAATGGCAGAAAAAAGAGATTACTACGAGGTGCTGGAGGTTGCGAAAAACGCCACAGCCGATGAGATAAAGAAAGCGTACAGAAAGAAAGCGCTGCAGTATCATCCTGACAGAAACCCTGGCGACAAGGAAGCTGAGGAGAAGTTCAAGGAGGCGGCTGAGGCTTATGGAGTGCTCAGCGATCCTGACAAACGCGCACGTTACGACCGTTATGGTCATGCAGGTGTCAACGGACAGGACTTCAGCGGTGCTTCCATGAATGATATCTTCAGTCAGTTTGGAGATATCCTGGGTGACTTGTTCGGCGGAGGCTTCGGCTTCAATTTCGGCGGAGGCTTTGGCGGAGGTGGTCAGCAGAAGCCGGTATATCGTGGCTCGAACCTGCGTCTTCGTGTGAAGCTGACGCTAGAGGAGGTCGCGACAGGTGTGAAGAAAAAGGTGAAGGTCAACAAATATGTGCCTTGTGAGAAATGTAAGGGCAGCGGCTCTGAGGACGGTCAGATGGAGACATGCAAGACCTGCGGCGGTCGTGGTCAGCGGGTGATGCGTTCGGGATTCTTCACACAGGTGTCAACCTGTCCTACCTGCGAAGGCTTGGGTCAGGTTATAAAGAAGAAATGCACCGCCTGCAATGGCGACGGTATCGTCAAGGGAGAGGAAGTCATTGAGCTTGACATCCCGGCCGGCGTCGCCAACGGCATGCAGCTCTCGGTGCGCGGCAAAGGCAACGCGGGAGCACGCAACGGAGTTGCGGGCGACCTGCTCATCCTCATAGAAGAAGAGAAACACAAAGACTTTGAACGCGACGGCAACGACCTCATCTACAACCTCTTCATCAGCGTCCCGCAGGCTGCATTGGGATGCAACGTCGACGTGCCTTGTCTCGGTGGCACCGTAAGCCTCAAGATACCGGCAGGGACACAGAGCGGCGACATCATCCGCGTGAAAGGCAAAGGTCTGCCGGAAATAAACAGCTACCGCGTAGGTGAACTCATAGTCAACGTCAACGTGTGGACACCGAAGAAGCTTTCGAAAGACGAGGAAAAGATTATGAGAGACCTTCTCGAAAGCGAGAATTTCAAGCCTAAACCAGGCGCCAACGACAAAGGCGTATTCGATAAAATAAGAGATTTCTTTAGTTAAAAAAACATGAATTACCTCGAAATTAACCACGTATCTAAAACCTATGGAACAAAGAAGGTGCTCAACGACATCTCCATCAAGGTGCCGGAAAAAAGCATCTACGGCCTGTTGGGACCTAACGGAGCAGGCAAGACCACTCTCATCAGGATTCTGAACCAGATCACAATGCCCGACTCCGGACAAGTGTTGCTGAACGGCAAGCCATTACAACCAAGCGATATCGCAAACATCGGCTATCTCCCAGAAGAACGCGGGCTTTACAAGAAGATGAAAGTCGGCGAGCAAGCCATTTATCTCGCTCAGCTGAAAGGCATGAACAAGAAAGAAGCCGACAAGAAGCTTCGGCACTGGTTTATGAAATTCGGCATAGCGAGCTGGTGGGACAAGAAAGTCGAGGAACTCAGCAAGGGCATGCAGCAGAAAGTGCAGTTTATCGTAACTATCATTCATGAGCCTAAACTGCTGATCTTCGACGAGCCGTTTTCAGGCTTCGACCCTATCAACGTCAATCTGCTGAAAAACGAGATTCTGGAGCTGCGCGACAAAGGCGCAACCATATTGTTTTCAACGCATAACATGGCGTCAGTAGAGGAACTCTGCGATAATATCATGCTTATCAACAAAGGCGAAAAGATACTCGAAGGCAGTGTTTACGACATCAAACAACAGTATAAAAACCACACATACGATGTCGTGTACAGATCTAACGACGGCAGCGGAGAGACACATCTCACCGTCAGCTCCACCAATCCAAACGAACTGATTAGCGACATCATCAGCAAAGGCGAGCTCGTATCGTTTAACGAGATTTTACCTTCGATGAACGACATCTTCATCAACCTTGTCTCATCGTCTAACCAATAAAATCAACCACTTATGAAAATCGGCATTATAATACAAAGAGAATACCTGACACGTGTCAAGAAACGTTCCTTTATAATTCTTACCATCCTTGCACCTTTGTTTTTCGCTGCCTTGATGTTTCTTCCGGTCATTCTGATGGAGAGTTCGGAGAAATTCGACGAGAAGCGGACCATCGCTGTTTGCGACGAATCAAAAATGTTTTACGGCAAGTTGGAAAACACCGAAGTCAATACCTTCTTATATATAGACAATGACATAGACGAGGCTAAGGAACTTGTGAAAAACGGTGATTATGACGGGGTGTTGTATATCCCTGCCACCACGCTGAGTGTGCCAACAAACGCTGAGATTTACAGCATGAAACAGCTTCCGATGTCGCTCACGTCGCATATCAGGTCGTCGATGAAGCAAGTCGTTGAGCATCAGAAGCTTCTGGCATCGGGCATTGACCCTGCCATTGTAAAGGCGTCGGCGACGAGCATCAATGTTCAGCAGATTAAGATGAGTGAGAAAGACGGCACGGAACAGAAGAGTTTTGGAGAGTTTGAGTTTCTCCTTGGCATTTTCCTCGCGCTCATCATCTACATGGTGATTTTCGTTTTTGGCGGTCAGGTGATGCGAGGAGTCATCGAGGAGAAGACGAACCGCATTGTCGAGGTAATCATCAGTTCTGTCAAGCCTTTCGAGCTAATGATGGGTAAGATTATAGGCGTAGCCCTCGTCGGGTTGACCCAGTTCCTGCTTTGGGCTGTGCTGACCCTTGCTATTTCAGGCATTGCATCGTCGTTCCTGTCTACACCTGAAGTGTTTTCTGCAGGCACCGTGATGAGCGAGCAGATTACCGAGATGGCAGAAGCTGAGAGTTCGAGCGCACTCACAGAGGTGTTCGAAGTCATCAACTCTATCAATTTCAAGGACATTTTATGGTGCTTCCTCCTCTACTTCATCGGAGGATATTTCTTATATTCAGCGATGTTTGCAGCTGTCGGTTCCGCTGTCGACAACGAGACCGACACTCAGCAGTTTGCCACGCCTATCTCATTGATGCTGATAATCCCTATGGTTTGTTCATCGCTTATCGCCAATGCTCCCGACAGCTCGTTGGCATTATGGATGTCGATGATACCGTTCACCTCCCCTGTCGGCATGATGCTGAGAATACCTTTCGGCGTGCCAATTTGGCAGATTGCAGTGTCAGTGACGATTTTGTTCGCCACATTCATATTGTTCACATGGTTTGCAAGCAAAGTCTATCGCACCGGAATACTCATGTACGGCAAAAAAGTCTCTTGGAAAGAGATCTTCAGATGGATTAAATATTAATTAAAAAAATATTTTGTCGGCATTGAAAAATGTCGTATCTTTGCACGCTAAAAATTTTAATAGTTAATTTTTGAAAATTAATTAAAAAGTTTAATATTATAAAAAATTGATTTACAATGCAAAACAAAGGAGTTATTAAGCTTTTGGCATTATTATTGGCACTTTTCTCAGTGTATCAGTTGTCATTTACGTTCGTGACAAGGCACGTGGAAAGCAAAGCAGAAGCCTATGCTGAAAGTCCGAAGACTGTCGAATTGGCCACAGAGATGGCTAATGGCGACCAAAACGCTTTTGAGTTCTATCTTGATTCAATCAAGACAGCTAAGGAGACTTATTATCTCGACTCAGTTGGAACAATTAAAATTTACATGTGGCAGGACTACCGCAAGTGCAAGGAGCAGGAGTTAAACCTCGGTCTTGACCTTAAGGGTGGTATGAACGTTATGATGGAAGTGTCAGTTCCTGACATCATCATCGCGCTTTCAGGCAACAGCAACGACGCCACATTCAGAGAAGCAATGCGCATCGCTAACGAGCAGCACCTCAACAGCCAGAAAGATTTCGTTGACCTCTTTGGTGAAGCTTACACAAAGCTCGATCCGAACGCACGTCTCGCCTCTATTTTCTTATATGAATTCAAAGACAAAGGCATCACAGTCAACTCAACAAACGACGAGGTGTTGAAGGTCATCAAGGAAGAGACCAACAGCGCTATCGACCGTTCATATCAGATTTTGAGAACACGTATCGACCGTTTCGGCGTTGCACAGCCTAACATCCAGAAGTTGGAAGGCTCAGGCCGTATCCTCGTCGAGCTTCCAGGTATCAAAGACCCGAAGCGTGTCCGCAAGCTGTTACAGGGTACTGCTCAGCTCGAGTTCTGGGAGACATACAAATTCAACGAGATTTATCAGTATTTTGACGAAGCCAACGCTCATATCGCTGAGCTCGAGAAGGCCGGAAAACCTGAGAAAGTTGAAGAAGCTGAAGAAGAAAGCGACGTCGCTCTTCTCAACCAGATGTCAGCTGAAGACTCATTGAAGAAAGCACAGGAAAAGGCACGTGAGGCATTCATGGAAAACAACCCATTGTATGTTATCCTCACTCCATCATACTACCAGAACAACGCCGGCCAGATGGTTCCTGCCGAGACAGCACGCGTTGGTATGGCTATGGTGAAAGATACAGCCAACATCAACAGAATGTTGAAGCTTTGCACTTCAATCTTCCCACGTAACCTCAAGTTCGCTTGGTGCGTGAAGCCAAACGTTGTCAACGGCAATATCGAATACATCGACCTCGTGGCATTGAAGGCTAACCGCGACAACAAGTGCTCACTCGGTGGCGAAGTCGTCACAGAGGCACGTCAGGACTACGATCAGAACGGTCGCGTCGAGGTTACAATCCAGATGAACTCAGAAGGTGCAAAGGCATGGAAACGCTTGACAGGCGACAACATCGGCCGTCAGGTTGCTATCGTGCTTGATAACTACGTTTATTCATATCCTGTCGTCAACGACGAGATCCCGGGCGGTCGCTCACAGATCTCTGGCGGTGACATGACAGTGGAAGAGGCTCAGGACTTGGCCAACATCCTCAAAGCAGGTAAGTTGCCAGCTCCAGCACGTATCCTCGAAGAGAACGTCGTCGGTCCATCACTCGGTCAGGAAGCTATCACATCAGGTTTCTGGTCATTCATCATCGCTTTCTGCTTGGTGCTCCTCTACATGGTGTTCTTCTACAGCAGAGCAGGTATTGCAGCCGACATCGCATTGCTCGTCAACATCCTGTTCTTCTTCGGTGTTATCGCATCATTCGGCACAGTGTTGACACTGCCAGGTATCGCAGGTATAGTCCTTACCTTAGGTATGGCTGTTGACTCTAACGTTATTATCTTCGAACGTATTAAGGAAGAGATTGCGGCAGGTAAAGGCATCCGCCTCGCCATCGCCGACGGTTTCAAAGCTGCTTACTCAGCTATCCTCGACGGTCAGATCACAACCTTCTTGACAGGTTTCATCCTGTTCGAGTTCGGTACAGGTCCTGTCCAGGGTTTCGCTACAACTTTGATGATCGGTATCTGCACCTCATTGTTCACATCAATCTTCATCACTCGTCTCATCCTCGAAGCATGGGTTGATAAAGACAGAGAGGTCAAGTTCTCTACCAACCTCACACGCAACTTCTTGAAGAACACTCACTTCGACTTCATCAAGTTCGGTAAGACTGCTTTCATCATCGGTGGTATCATGATCGTCATCAGCTTTGCTTCATTGGCAACACGCGGTCTCAACCTCGGTATCGACTTCAAGGGTGGACGTAACTACGTCGTCCGTTTCGACAAGGAAGTGTCAGTTGCTCAGGTTCGTGAGGCTCTCGCCAACATCCCAGAGTTCAAAGACGACGCTCCGGAAGTTAAGACATACGGTCCAAGCCGTCAGGTGAAGATCACTACTAAGTATGAAATCAACAGCAACGATCCTGAGATTGACGCCAAGATTCAGGGCATGCTCTATACTGGTTTGAAAGACTTCTACGCCAAGGATATGACATACGACCAGTTCACTTCAGACAGTGAAAAGAGCGATATGATGCTCGGTATCATGTCATCACAGAAAGTCGGTCCTACAATCGCTAACGACGTTACACGTAAGGCTGTCTGGGCTGTCATCATCTCATTGGTTGTCATCTTCATCTACATCGCTATCCGTTTCAAGAGATGGCAGTATGGTGCTTCGTCAATCGTCGCATTGGCACACGATACAATCATTGTGATTGGTATGTATTCGTTGTTCTACAACATCTTACCATTCTCAATGGAAGTTGACCAGTCGTTTATCGCCGCTGTTTTGACCATCATCGGTTACTCAATCAACAACACAGTGGTTATCTTCGACCGTATCCGTGAGAACGTGAACCTCTATCCTAAGAGAAGCTGGTATGAGAGAATGAACGACGGTGTCAACAGCACATTGCTCCGTTCAATCAACACATCAGGTTCAACATTGGTGGTGTTGCTCGCTATCTTCATCTTTGGTGGTGAGACCATCCGCGGATTCGTGTTCGCATTGCTCGTCGGTATCTTCGCAGGTACATTCTCATCATTGTTCATCGCTTCACCTATTGCCTACATGTTCTTCAGAGGCAAGAAAGCTGATGAGAAGCTCCTCGAGACAGCTGACAAGAAAAGAAAATAGATATCTTTGATATAATGATGTAGAGACGCCATAATATGACGTCTCTACGTTTTTTTTATAAAAAACACCTCATATTACACAATGATTTTGTATCTTTGTTGTTTAATATAGAAAAGGTAAATTATGTCGAAAAAACTGTTATTCATATTATTCGCGTTATTACTCGGAGCAGCGCAACCTCTTGAGGCTCAACGCCGTAGCCCGGCAAAGAATGCAGACACCGCATTCGAGAGAGGTCAGTATTCTTTAGCCATCGAGCGCTACAAAAAGGCTGTCAAGAGGATGAAAAAGAAGAAATACGAGGGCGAGCGCATGCGTATCACTTACCAGCTTGGAGAATGTTACCGTCTGACGGACAACACGAAACAAGCTGCCACACAGTACAAACGCGTGCTCAAAAGCGAGTTTCCCAAAAGCACACCTGTATTTTATCTGCATTACGGTGACGTGCTGAAACGCAACGAGAAATACGACGAAGCTCTGGAGATGTACAACATCTACTCTGAGCTCGTTCCCGACGACCCTCGCGGACAACGTGCAGCGGCCGACATCGCGAATATCAAGGAATGGCTCGAATATCCTTCAAAATATGAGGTGACACGAGTGAAAGCACTCAACTCGAAGTCTTCGGATTTCGGCATCGCATGGATATCAAACAGCTTCAACGACGTTATCTTCACCTCAACACGTGAAGGCGGTGTAGCAAAAGAAAAAGACGGCATCACCGGACAGCATTTTTCCGATTTCTATTATTCACGACAGGATAAGAAAGGCGTCTGGGACAAACCTGAACTCGTCGACGAGGAAGGCGGCATCAACAGCAAAGGAAGCGAAGGCATGCCTTTCTTCACAAAATCATTCTCCGACGTGTATTACACACGTTGCCCTAACGAAAAGAAACGTCAGTCGGGATGCCAGATCATGAAGTCGAAACGTACCGGAACCACTTTCGCAGAAGGCTCTGTCGTTGAGATTGCAGGCGTCGACTCTGTTGACGTCGTGGGTCACCCGACATTGAATGCCGACGAGAGCATCATGTATTTCGCAGCCAACCGTCATGGTGGCATCGGTGGCAAAGACATCTGGATGACCATCAAAGGTGACGACGGCAAGTTCGGCCGCCCGTTTAACCTCGGAGAGGTGATAAACACACAGGGTGACGAGATGTTCCCGTTCCTGCGTAACGACACGACGCTGTATTTCGCATCTGACGGTCACGGCGGAATGGGCGGTTTGGATATCTTTGTAACCACAGTCGACTCGCTTGGTAACTGGTCGGAACCTGTGAACCTGAAGTCACCTATCAACTCAATAGGCAACGATTTCGGCATTGTGTTCCATCCTACCGAAGAACGCGGTTTCTTCGCATCAAACAGAGGCAGCCGCAACGGCATGGACGACGACATTTATTATTTCATAGAGCCTCCTATCCTACTTACCGTAAACGGCACCATCAAAAACGTCAACAGCCTTCAGTATGTGAGCGGTGCTAACGTGAGCATCAACGGAACAGACGGCACAAAAGCCTCAACCTTATCAAGCGACAAAGGTGCTTTCCAGTTTAACGAAGGTGTGCTGACAGTCGGCAATATCTATGTTATCACAATAGAAAAGGATAACTTCTTCACTTTGACAGACACCATCAACACTGTCGGACTCGAGTTCAGTAGAGATTTCACGCCAAGTTATGAAATCTCTATGATTCCTACAGGCACCGTCGTCCTTCCGGAGATTCAGTATGAACTCGGAAAATGGGATCTCCAGCCACAGTTTGAGGATTCTTTACAGGGACTTGTTGAAATATTGCAGGTCAACCCGAATATCACGGTGGAGCTCGGCTCACATACCGATAACCGCGGCTCTGAGGCAAGCAACGACATCTTATCACAGAAACGTGCTCAAGCGGTGTGCGATTACCTCGTTATCAGAGGCATCGACCCTATGCGTCTCACAGCTAAGGGCTACGGCGAGCGCGTCCCAAGAACCGTCAACGGAGTGAAGCTGACAGAAGCCTACATCAACTCGTTGCCTACAGAAGCTGAGAAAGAACGTGCCCACCAGCTCAACCGTAGAACCGAATTCAAGGTGTTGAGCAGGGACTTCAAACCTCGCGAGGAAATAAGCGACGACCAGATGGCTCACATCAACCTCAATCCTGAGGACAACAAAGTGGCTATCACTCAGAACAAACAAGGATATTTACAGTTTAAGAGCTACATCAACGCTTACACTGAGATTATCACATACGACAGAGATTCCGACTTCAGCGTGTCGCAGGACAAAGTGATGGAGATGCTGAACAACGGTGTCATCACCAAAGACGATTTCATAGGCGACAACGTCGAGAGAATTATCACGGCGGGCAAGGTTAAAGACCGTTCACAATTCATTATCAAGGAGATGCGTATCGCCGACAGAACTGTTGAGAACCTTGAGGTTACTGTGGTCAACAGTCAGAGATACGACTGGGTGATGGGACAGAAAGCTTTGAAACAATTCGGAAGCTTTGATTTTAACACAGACGAACATAAATTGATTTTCAAATAAGATGCCAGTAGAAAAACGTTATCAGCTGCGCGGCGTTTCCGCAGAAAAGGAAGACATCCACAACGCCATCAAGAATCTTGACAAAGGCTTGTATCCTAACGCTTTTTGCAAGATAATCCCCGACATTCTTGGCGGAGATGACGAATATTGCAACATCATGCATGCCGACGGTGCAGGAACAAAATCGTCGTTGGCTTACCTTTATTGGAAAGAGACAGGCGATCTGTCAGTGTGGGCAGGTATCGCTCAGGATGCCGTGGTGATGAACACCGACGACCTCATGTGCGTGGGCGCCACCGACAAGATGCTCCTCTCCTCCACTATCGGACGCAACAAGAACCTCATCCCGGGCGAGGTGATCTCAGCAATCATCAACGGGACCGAGGACTTCTTGGCAAAGCTGCGTTCTCTTGGTGTAGGTATCTACCTCACCGGAGGCGAGACCGCTGACGTCGGCGACTTGGTGAGAACCGTGATAGTCGATAGCACCGTCACAACACGTATGAAACGCTCGGAAGTGATAGAGAATCATATCCAGCCAGGCGACGTTATCGTAGGCTTCGCATCATACGGACAGGCAACTTACGAAGACAAATACAACGGCGGAATGGGCTCCAACGGATTGACATCGGCACGTCACGATGTGCTGGGTCATTATCTGGCAGAGAAATATAAAGAAAGCTACGACCACTCGATTCCTGAGGAACTCGTTTACTCCGGAAATCACACACTTACAGAGCCTACTAAGGTCCCTGGCGTCGATGTCGGAAAGCTCGTCCTCGCCCCTACCCGCACCTATCTGCCAATGATGGTGCCGATTTTGGAAAACCTCAGAGGCAAAATCAACGGTATCATCCACTGCAGCGGCGGCGCACAGACCAAGGTGACACATTTCATCGATAAATTACACATTATCAAAGATAACATGATCGAGCTGCCACCTTTGTTCGAGATGATTCAGGAGTCGTCGGGCACCGACTGGCAGGAGATGTACAAGGTGTTTAACATGGGCTCGCGTCTTGAGATATACACCGACGAGAAATCGGCCGAAGAGATGATAAAGATTGCCAACTCATTCAACATCCAGGCACAAATCATCGGACATGTGGAGGCATCCGACAGAAAACAGCTCACAATAAAGAGTAAATACGGAATTTTTGAATACTAATGGAAATAATTGACAAATTAGAAGCGATTAAAGAACGCTGGGAAGCGCTGCGTGAGCAGCTCAACGACCCGGAACTGATGAACGACATGAAGCGTTACGTCAAGGTGAACAAGGATTATAAAGACCTTGAGCCTGTCGTGGAAGCGTTCAACCAGTATAAGACATATCTCGCCAACATCAGCGAAGCCAAGGAATTGCTGAAGACTGAGAAAGACGAGGACATGCGCGAGATGGCGCAGGAAGAGCTCGACGAGGCTACCGAGAAAGTGGCGAAACTCGAGGAAGACATCCGCCTCATGCTCATCCCTAAGGACCCTACCGACGGCAAGAACGCCGTGATGGAGATCCGTGCAGGAACAGGCGGCGACGAAGCTGCTATCTTCGCCGGCGACCTCTACAGAATGTATCTCAAATTCTGTGAAGCCAAGAACTGGAAGGTCGAGACCGTCGATGCCAACGAAGGAACAGCAGGCGGCTTTAAAGAGGTGGTGTTCAACGTCATCGGCGACGGAGCTTACGGAATCCTGAAGTTCGAATCAGGAGTGCATCGCGTGCAGCGTGTGCCGAAGACCGAGACACAGGGCCGTATCCACACATCGGCAGCATCAGTGGTGGTGCTCCCGGAAGCTGAGGAATTTGACGTGGAACTGCTTGACAAAGATATCAAGAAAGAGGTTTACTGCGCCGCTTCAGGACCTGGCGGACAGTGCGTCAACACCACTTACAGCGCCGTGCGTCTCACACACATCCCGACAGGAGTGGTGGTGAGCTGCATCGACGAACGCTCTCAAGCAAAGAACATGGCTAAAGCTATGAAAATCCTGAGAACACGTATCTACGAAGCTGAATATAACAAATACATGGAGGAAGTCTGCTCGAAACGTAAGACTATGGTGTCGACAGGCGACCGCTCAGCTAAAATACGCACCTACAACTACCCACAAGGCCGCGTCACCGACCACCGCATCGGATTCACGGTTTACAACCTGCCCTCGGTAATGGACGGCGACCTCACCTCGTTTATCGAAAACCTGCAAATGGCAGAAAACGCCGAAAGATTGAAAGAAGGACTTGATGAATAATGGATGCCCTTACTGGCAGCAATTTTAAAAGAGTTAAGAGTTAAAAGATAAAAGAGAGATTTTAGGATTGTTTAGGAAGAACATTTTTAAGATTTTTTAATTAGATTTTTTTAAGATTTTGAGCCGAAGGCGACCGATTAGGTTAAAAGATAACAGATAATAGTTAAAAGAGAGATATTAGGATTGTTTAGGAAGAACATTTTTTAAGATTTTTTAATTAGATTTTTTTAAGATTTTGAGCCGAAGGCGACCCTAAAAAAAAGAAAAGTATGAATAAGAAAGACATTATAAACCAGATTAAAGCCAAGAAATCATTTCTTTGCGTCGGCTTGGACACCGATATCAAGAAGATTCCGCAGCATTTGCTGAAGGAAGACGACCCGGTCTTTGCGTTTAACAAGGCTATCATCGACGCTACAGCGAAATATGCGATAGCTTACAAGCCGAACACCGCATTCTACGAGGTTTACGGCGCTAAAGGCTGGCTCAGTCTTGAGAAGACCATCAACTACATCAAGGACAACTATCCTGAGATTTTCGTCATTGCTGACGCCAAACGCGGTGATATCGGCAACACTTCCGCCAACTATGCGAGAGCGTTTTTTGAGACGTTGAGAGCCGATGCCATCACAGTGGCGCCTTACATGGGTGTCGACTCAGTGGAGCCATTCCTCGGCTTTGAAGACAAATGGGTCATCTTGCTGGCTCTCACCTCAAACAAAGGCTCGAAGGACTTCCAGTATCTTAACGCTGATGGCAAGGAGCTCTATAAAAACGTGCTTCTTAAATCGCAGGAATGGGCTGGTAGCGAGAAGATGATGTACGTGGTCGGAGCCACACATCCTGAGGAGCTCGGCGAGATTCGTAATATGATGCCCGACAGCTTCCTCCTCGTGCCAGGTGTCGGAGCACAAGGCGGTGACCTGCAGGCTGTTGCGAAACATGGCCTCAACAAAGACTGCGGGCTGATAGTGAACTCATCAAGAGGTATTATCTATGCCTCAAACGGCGAGGATTTTGCTGAAAGAGCCGCCGAAGAAGCTGAGAAACTGCAGAAACAGATGGCTTCGGTCCTTTAAAAACTGAAACCGAGCATAAACTTATCCGCCTCCGGTATATTCATAGGCACGTTTTTGGCTCGGTCGATACAAACAATAACGCTGTGACAAACGGTAAGAATGTCGTTCGTCACAGCGTTTTTCAGATACTGACGCATCTTAAAGCTTGAATGTCCCACTTCATAAGCCTCCGTCTCACAGACTATATGGTCCTGAATCTTCACAGGCTTCTTGAAATCCAACTCCACATGAACGAGCACATAACTGAACTTCATCCAGTCGATGTGATGATTGAATAGGTGTTCGAAATACTGCGTGCGACCGTAATCGAACAGATTGCACTGAGCTCCGTTGTTGACATGGTCAAACGGATCGAGATCGCTCATTCGGATCTGTATAGGACAAGAAAACATTTCTTCAAATTAGTGTACAATAGTCACTTTTTGTGTTGTTACGCTACCGTCGTTGGTGATGACTCTCACCACATATACGCCGTTTTCGAAAGCTGTCATCTCGACAGATGTGCTTTCTGAGCCTTCCACCTTTGTGACTTTCTGTCCTAATGAGTTGTAAACCTCAACAAAGCCGATGTTTTCGCCATCAACATAAATCTTGCTGTTTGCAGGGTTAGGATAGATATTGATATTTGAAGACGTTGTCTCCCCTATTGCGTCGCCATATTTATGGATTGAGAACTGATGTGTCTCACCTGCGCCGTAATTGCCGTCACTTTCGATAAACTTGACACCTTGGGCATCTTTAATATAATAATAGCCATTGCCATAGTTGCAGCAGATACCGTTGTTGTTTGAATCGAAGATTCTGAACAAATAGCATTCGTTGGTTGGAAGATCGGTGATATTTTCGGTGTTGATTTGTGTTGCGCCTGCACCAACGAGGTGTGGGTAAGGGCCGCCCGAGGCTACGGTCTCGCCTGCCGAGTTGATGATGTCCCATGTGATTTGTTCACCCCACTGGTCTTGAATGAGATATAACTTGAGGCTGGTGACGTCACCTTCTTCATCCAACTCAACCCATTCGTCGCACTGTGATTCAAATGAAACTGAATATTCATAAGCCTCACCGTTGATTTCAAAAATATTGAGTGTTCCGGCATTTGTTCCGAAAGGAACTTCCATATCGAAGCTTATTTTGGTCTTGTCGCCAGAGACGAGCTCGCCGGTCCATTCATATTCCTGTGATGCGCTGCCCACTTCAACGTTGTATTTTATTGATGTGAAGCTGTTTGTTCCGATGTTTGCCAACTCAAACTCAAAGTCTTTTGTCTGGCTGCAGGTGGCGTTTATAACCTGTGTAACGCCAACGATTGAAGGATAAATAGGCTCGTCGGTCATTGTGGTCTTCTCGAGTTCGCAGGCGTTCAGGATAGGACGTGTTGGGGTGCCCTGATATTGTTCAGAGACCCATGCGAGGAAGAAGATATGGTCGAGGACGACATTCACTCCGTTAGGGCTGCCGATGATTTCCGGGATCTGATATTCGTAAGTCTTTGTAATCAAGGTGCCTTGTGTCGTTGGAGAGACAGCCTCACCCCAAACAGGTGTAATAACATCACGTAAGATGTGCATGTGGCAATATTGGTTGCCGACCACCTGAGCCGGGTTGCCGTTCATGCCTGACTGTGAGCCCAGGATGCTGTCCTGAAGCATTGCCACTGTCAGGTAGTTCTCGTTGACAGAGCTGTTGCCTGTATAATAAACCTCTACTGTGATGGTTGCCATACGTGTGTCAGGGTTGATTCTTGCGATACCTGCCACGTTGCATTCAGCGGCCTGATTGAGCTGTTGTGATGAAAGGCTGTTCCATGAACCACGGCCTTGTGCGGCGGATGTCGAACGGTTGACAACGCCTGACGGGAAACCGCTCACAGAGAAACCGCTCAAAATAGTTGCGGAAGCTGTGGTGTTGAAGTTAGGATAGGTTGTTGGAGCATAGCTGCCGGCATGCACGTTGATAGCCCACACGCGGCCAGGGTTATTAGCCATAATCTGGTTAGCGATAAGGTGTCCGTCGGGACAATAGCCGCAGTTACGGCCTGTGAATTCCTCAAGGATGACGTTCCTGTTGGCAGGTTCTGTCGACACATATTGCTGGGCTTTGGCTGTAAATGTCAGTGCCAGCAATGAAACTAAAGCAAATGTAAATTTTTTCATAGTGTAATATTTTAAACAATTATCATTTTTAGGCTTACAAAAATACAAAAAATAAAAAACACGCCACTAAAAAATGACGTGTTTTTTTAAATTATTTTTCTCGACAGATTAAATCTCTACGATTGTATTCCAGCCGAACTCATCAGGTTCTGTGCCTGTCTGGATGCCGCGGAGCTTATTGTAGAGCTTCTGGCTCCATGGACCTGGTTTGCCATCACCGAAGGTGTAGCTCTTGCCAGTCTCAGGGTCGTCGATGCGTGAGATAGGGCTGATAACGGCTGCTGTGCCGCATGCGCCTGCCTCTTCGAATGTAGCGAGTTCTTCTTCAGCCACTGGACGACGCTCAACCTTCATACCGAGGGTCTCAGCGATCTGCATCAAGCTCTTGTTGGTGATTGACGGGAGGATTGATGTTGACTGAGGAGTGATGTATGTGTTGTCTTTCACTGCGAAGAAGTTAGCTGCACCGGCTTCGTCGATATATTTCTTTTCTTTTGCGTCGAGATAGAACTCGCAAGCGTACTGGCCGCCGTGGCAAGCCTCGGTGTGGGCGCGCAATGATGCTGCGTAGTTGCCGCCGACTTTGTAGACGCCTGTTCCGAGAGGAGCTGAACGGTCGTATTTACGTGTGATGACGTATGGGTTAGCCTGGAAGCCGCCTTTGAAGTAAGGTCCCACTGGTGTTGCGAACACGATGAACAGATATTCGTCAGCCGGTTTCACACCAACGCGGGCGCCTGTACCGATGATAAGCGGACGGAGGTACAATGAAGCGCCGCTCTCGTATGTCGGGATGAATTCCTTGTTGAGCTGCACGCATTTGATCATGGCTTCTTCAAATTTCTCCATTGGGAAACGAGGCATGCAGATGCCGTCGCATGATGACTGCAAACGTTTGGCGTTCTCGTCGAGACGGAAGATACGCACCTTGCCGTCAGCGCCGCGGTGAGCCTTCAAGCCTTCGAAAGCTTCCTGACCGTAGTGGAGGCATGTAGCTGCCATGTGAATGTTAATCGTTGTCTCTGAGCAGAATTCAAGTTCGCCCCATTCGCCGTTTCTGTAGTAGCAACGGACGTTGTAATTTGTTGGGTAGTAACCAAATGGGAGTGATCCCCAATCGATGTTTTGCATGATAAAAATTTATTTTACGTTAATATTTTTTGTCGTTTTCTTGGATTGCAAAAATACAAAAGATTTTTTACTTGTCAAGAGGTTTTTTTAGAAAAATGTTTACAGCTTAGTAGCTTAGTAGCTTAGTAGCTTAATAGCTTAGGAGCTTAATTGTTTTTAGGTTGGAAATTGGGATGGATTTTGTATTTTTGAAGGGATAAAAAAAACGCCATGATTGCGGGAATCGTGGCGATTTGATCATAATTATGCAACAGTTATTTACTTTTTTTGCGCAATGCGTATCCTGCTCCCAAAACTGTTAGCACAAGCAGGCCGCTGCCCAAAGGAGCTTGTGTGTTATCATAATAATAATGCTGTGATGGCAAATTAATAGCAAGTGCATCAATAGCATCTCTGTTATAGTCGCCTTCCCATGTGTCAACAAAACTGTCAAACTGGGCGTTCGCGCCAATACCCAAAGTGAATACTAAAACTATTGCGAATAATATCTTTTTCATCTTATTTTCCTCCTATCATTTTATCTGACGACAATTTTCTGTGTCTTACCATTTAATCTGAAAACATATACACCCTGTGATTGAACGCTGACGATTTCTTCACCGTTGACACACTGTTGCATCACCATACGTCCCCCATCACATCGAAAACCTGCAGTTCGCCCTCGCCTCTCACAACAATGTCAGAGCCGTTTTGGTAAGCGAATGTCCCGTCGGTAGAACTTTCATAGCCGTTATTGCCGAATGAGAGGATAAATCTCGACTCGATGTCTGATTGTGATGCTATGAATGAATATTTGTTTTCGATAAGAAGATCGGTATCTTTGCCAGTGAGACGGTCAATGAGGTGCAGATAATTCATATTGACGCCTTCCGTCTCAACGCTGATGGTGTATCTGCCAATTTTTGAAGCCTTGAAGTTTACAGGAATGTTCTCCTTGCCGTTGCTGCGGACAACCGCAAAGTCGCCGTCTTCCTGCGGAATATAAATCTTCGTGCTGTTTTCTTTAAGAGTAAGCTTCGACAATGTGACTCCTTCACCGAAACGGACAATGGCACGGTCAATAACATTGTCGTCATTCCCGATTAAATTCAGCGCCACGCTCTCATTCTGCTCATCTTTGCTGCTTGGAGCGGTTATTGTAAAGGTAACTGATTGGCCTGTACCAGTAGCTTGAACGAACACTCCTTCCATTGCATTTATACTCCCTGACGAGGCGATAAACCCGTCACCGGCGGCATTCATTCTCAAGAAATCGCGACCGTCTGTGAGATAAGCTGTTACATCAAACGGATTGCCGATGAGGTTCCAACCAGCGAGTTTTTGACCAGCTGTATAGGCTAAATTAACTGTTTCATTGTTGTGGTTATGGAATGCTCCGTCAAAAACGAGTGTTACATCATCTTTGTTAGCATACAGATAACCTTTGCCTGTCTCCAAGCTAAAGTTGTTCATCTTATAATTACGCCATTCGTCATCATTTGACTGGTCAAAAGAATAAAGATCGTAATAATCGACATCACCGTCCTCTCTTAAAAACCCATTTGTCATTGACGGTGTTAATGTGGTCACAGGTGAAGCAATTAGGTAATATTTGTCGTTATTATCAGTTCCAGCACCTAATATTTCTTTCTCTTCTGGTTGTCTTTTATATAATAATGCAGTTTTAAAAGAACTATTAGTTTTCATTGTCGTTATAAATCTCGTATTCGAAGCATCATATTTTAATTGCTTATAGCTATCAATAAATATTCCATTAGTAGCCAACGTCCAAGTAGCCTTAACCGTAGATTCTGTAAATTTCGCATAAAAACGGGGATTACTCCCCCCATTACTGCTAAGATAAGTATTCCCTCTCTTAATATAATAACCGCTACTATTTTTAACAACAACGACCTCGTTAGAAGAATAACTACCTTCAATTGTATTATTGCTTATAACGACTGGACCATAAGCTCCTAGAAAATTGCCTGAATTATTAGCACCAATTCGACTCTCAGCACCATTTTCCCACACAATAAGGTATGTGCCGTACCAATCATCAGGAGCAGTTGTAACTTTTTTGTAAATCTGTCCTTTTACTTTTACTGGCAAAATAGCCAGTGTCAGCAACAAAAATGTTGCTGCAATTAATAATGCAACTTTTTTCATCGTTTTAATAAAATAAGCTTGTTGTGTAACCGATTGATTATCAACGAATAACTGGGGGGGGGGTATTAACTATAATCCCATTATCCACACGCTGTTGCAGGTATAAAACATTGCGGTTGATGATGGTTTTCAAGTTAAAATAGTTATTCATAGTTTTCGTTTTTAAAATAGGCTGTATGATTTCTCAATATATATAATATTATTGTAAATCCATTTGGCTATAAAAATCGTAAAAAAGTAGTATTTAGCTTAGTAGCTTAATGGTTTAAAAACTATTCGCAAACAAGGCGGACCATGTCGCCATATGAAGCAGTATTAGCTTCAGGGCCAAACATGTTATATTCGAACCAGCGAGAATACACCTCATAGGCAGTATTACTACCAGAGCATGTGCTAGTCCAGTAATAACCATATGTACCCATCGAAGCTGCGTTTATAGTGTTATTATAGTTGCTGCCAGATGTACTCCCACGATGACCATTTACAGGCATAAACACCGCTCCTGCATTCTCCAAATCATTCCACTGACTAACACTCAATGAAGCCTCCTGGTCTATTGTAGCCGAAACGCCATAAGGGAACAGTACTATGCCATAATATTTGTTAGATCCCACAGTAATTTTAGCCCAACGAATATCATGATTGACTTTTAAATAATCCCATTCGGTTTTAGACATACAACGCCATTGTTTGTATGCATTATTCGTTATCTTATTATAACCCCAGTCACCCTTAGCGTATGGTCCAGTGATATCGATAATATCATATGAATCAGGACCATATATCTGACCATTTCTTGCATAAGTCACATTAGGTTTATAGCAATACTGGTCTTGATCTTCTATGCCGCGAAGATTAAAACCGCTTGTTGCCCAACCAAAATGGCTCACAACGGTTTTACTTGCATAATTGTTGCCAACATTCTCATCTTTACTTTCAGTATATGTATACTGGTCATCTTTAAATCTCCATGACCATGTGTTCCAGCCGTCAGTTGTTGTAGCTTGTAGAATACTTTTTGAGAATATCACATATTTATCATCACCCACTTTAAATACCGCATTATTCAATGCTCCTTCTGGCACAAACTCCGTCATAACATCAAGGTCAACTCCTTCAGGTTTGTAGTCGTTCTCAGCAATTGTGCCGAGAGCCGGGCGGGTGCCCTTACGACGGCCTGAAAAAACAGTCATGTCACCGCCTGCCGTAATGTCTTCCTGTGGAAGAAGAACAGCCCACACCTCACCAATCTTCGAGTCGATGGTGATGGCTCCGTCGTTAACCTGGCTGTAGGAAAAACCGTTGCCTTCCTCATCCGGCTTCGTGAAATCAACAGTAACGAGGTTGTTCAATCCTACAATACATGTTCCAGCCTGGTTGTAACCGTCAGGTTTATTCACATTGAACTTGACCATTGCGCATTTGTTCAAAAGTCGCGCTGAATACTGTTGCAAACCGTCAGGAACATAGCACTCAATTGACTTAGCGTATGAAATGATAGGATATCTGCGGGCACCTCCCGGGACATCAATAACGCCCTGGTCTGAAATGTCCACAGTAAATGTGTTGCCAGTCTGATTGGCTGTATATCCTTTCCCTCCCAAGTAATAAAAATCAAGCTGTTTATCAGGCACATATCCTGGATCTGTGGTGCTTGTCGGAAGATCAACATCGCCAGAAAATCCGCCAGAGCCGTATGTCATATAACCGACATAATGATTGTTGTAGCCGACATAAATGATATCACCATTTTCATATTGCACGGTGGCAAACGTCCCGCCTCCTGTTGGATCGACATTGGCTCTCGAATCACTACCGACATTAAGTGTAATATGCACTTTGTCAGGTGCTACGTTGTTGATTGTGTCAAGATTCTTGCGGCAACTTGTCATGCCCAGCACCAATGCAATTGCGAGAATCAATGCTGTATTGTTCCTGCGTTTGCGCTTAATAGCGGCATAACCGGCAGCTGCCACTGCCAAAACAGCCAGTCCGCTGCCAAGTGGTGCAGGCTCGCCTACTCCCTGATTTGTGATGTCACCGGCACCGATAGCAATCCCGACACCACGATCCAAATAAAACGCGTCATCTTTCTCAACTTGGAAAAAATTGTCATTCCATTGAGCATTCAAAGATAATGTGGAAAGCGCTAAAACCACAGTAAACACTAAAGTTTTAAAGTTAAAAAAGTAGTTCATATTTTTTGTTTTTAATTACGGCGCAAAATTACACAAAGTTTAATTGATAATTATGTATCAATTTGGCAGTAAAAAGTGTAAAAAAGTAGAAATTTTAGATTAATAGTTTTGATGGCGATGGTTATACTGATGGGAACCACATGCGGAATTGACCTTCACGCCGCACAGATACAAACTTTTTAATCGTGCAGCTGGTTTTAAAAAAAATGACGACTCCTATCTACGAGAGACAAATCATTTAAGAGTTAAGAGTTAAGATCTAATGCGTCAACAAGATGTCGGGGGAAGGTCCTGGTCTTATGTAAGTCTAACATTCCGCCACATTTTGCTCCAGAGATAGTGCTCCCCTATTCCGTATTGTTCAAGAATACCGCGAATCTGATTCGAAACGGCCTCCTTATCAACAGGTTTGTCAGATTTTCTTCCTACGAGAAGCACGTTTTTAGGGGTGTTGTCAATCTCGATGAACTCCATCACCTGGGTCTTGTAGCCGCAATATTCAAGGACGAGTGCACGAACGGCATCGATAATCATCACCGCCTGACGTTCAAGGAAAATGCCGTATCTTGTAATGGAATTAAATTTCCCCGACTTCTCCATCTCACGACGGATCTGCTTGTGGCAGCACGGCGCGCAGATTATCAGCTGGGCGTTGTTTCTTATACCTTTTAATATAGCGTCGTCGGTGGCGGTGTCGCAGGCATGAAGCGCAATCAGCACATCCAATTTTGACGGTTTGTAATCTTCAATGGAATTTTCAATGAACTTGAAGTCATTCAATTGACATTTTTCAATTATATCATTGATTTTCAGCACCAAATCCTTACGAATCTCCACCCCTTCCATCACGATTTTATTGTCGTAATTCCTGGTAAGATACTCGTAAAGCGCAAATGTCAGATAGCCCTTCCCCGCCCCCATGTCGGCGATGTGAATCTCGTCGCCGAACTTGGTCTGACGCATCACGCCGTCAACGATTTCCACATATTTGCAAATCTGCTTGAACTTATGCTGCATGTCGGCCGTCACCTTCCCGTCGCGTGTTGTCAGTCCGAGAAGATGCCACCAGGGATTTGAAGGGTCGATGAGGCGCTGTTTCTCATGGTCGTGGCTCAAATCGACCTCACGTTTCTCATTGATTTTCTTGCACATCAGAGTGGGTTTGCCTTTCTTGCTGACAAGCAGCGTCACGTCTTCCGTCAAGGTGAAAAGCGACACGTTTTGAAAGTCAGCCGGGACTAAGCTCCTCACCTGCTCCATCGTCTGACTGGCATCGAAATTCTTCGTCTCGTCACGACGCTCATAGCGATACGTAAACTGATACATCTTATTGTCTTTCAACAAGATAGGCTTTACATAAACAATTCTCAAATCGCTGATTTTTGAAACCGGTTTCGACAAGGTCATCTTAACCAAACTGTTGTTTTTAAGAGCCGTTTCGAGTTTTTCGAAGAATCCTTCCATTTAATTTTTATTTTTGCAAAAATACAAAAATTGACAATTTGTCAGTAATAAAAAAATGGCATAATATTTGATGTATCCCTCTCGTCATTTCGACCGACCGAAGGGAGCGGAGAAATCTCAAACATGAAGGAGATTTCTCGACCACGCTCGAAATGACGGAACATATTGAATACTAACAAATTATAACGATATGCAAACAGGAAGTATTGGTGTCAAAACGGAAAACATTTTTCCGGTGATTAAAAAGTTTTTATACTCGGAAAACGAGATATTTTTACGTGAGATAATAAGCAATGCCGTCGATGCCACACAGAAGCTGAAAACCTTAGCATCTGCTGGCGAATTCAACGGCGAGCTCGGTGATTTGACAGTACGTGTGGAGGTCGACAAGAAGAAAAAGACCATCACCGTGCGCGACAACGGCATCGGCATGACAGAGGCTGAAGTCGACAAATACATCAACCAGATCGCTTTCTCCGGCGCCACCGAGTTCGTGGAGAAATTCAAGACCAACAGCGAGGCTGAAGCTGCCAACATAATCGGACATTTTGGCTTGGGCTTCTATTCCGCCTTCATGGTCTCTTCTAAAGTGTCTTTAATCACTAAGTCATACACCCAAGGCGCCGACGAGAAAGGCGTGATCTGGGAATGCGACGGCTCGCCTGAGTACACTATGAACCCTATCGCCAAGGGCAACCGCGGAACAGACGTAATCCTTTATATCGCTGACGATTGCGCCGACTTCCTCGAAGAAAGCAAGATACGCGAACTACTCAACAAATACTGCAAATTCATGTCGGTGCCGATTCAGTTTGGCACTAAGAAAGTGCAGGAGCCTGTCGAAGGAGAGACCGACAAAGACGGCAAGCCGAAGACAAAAGAGGTCGAGAAGCCTTGGATTATCAACGACGTGGCACCACTTTGGAAGAAAGCCCCGTCGACTATCGAGGACAAGGAATACAACGAGTTTTATCACACTTTGTATCCGATGAACTTCACAGAGCCGATGTTCCACATCCATCTGAACGTCGACTACCCGTTCAACCTCACCGGAATCCTTTATTTCCCTAAGATTTCCAACCGCTACGAGTTCCAGCGCAACAAAATCCAGCTCTACTGCAACGAGGTGTTCGTCACCGATTCCGTAGAGGGTATCTTGCCAGATTTCTTAAGTCTTCTGCACGGCGTCATCGACTCACCCGACATCCCGTTGAACGTGAGCCGTTCGTTCCTGCAAAACGACCAGAACGTGAAGAAAATCTCGTCTTATATTACTAAAAAGGTGGCGGAAAAACTCGAGGAGCTCTTCAAGAAAGACCGCGAGGACTACGAGAAGAAATGGGACGACATCAAGATTTTCATCGTTTACGGTATGATTGCAGACCCTAAATTCTTCGAAAGAGCCGAAAAATTCATGCTTTTCAAGGATACTGACGGCAAATATTACACCATCGAGGAATATAAAAAATTAATTGAGGAAAATCAGAAAAACAAAGACGGAAATGTCGTATATTTGTACGCGACAAATCTTGATGAGCAATACACAAACATCGAAAAGGCCAAGGAGCGCGGCTACAATGTCCTGATGCTCGACGGAATGCTCGATTCGCACTTCATCAGCACGTTTGAACAGAAGTTTGAGCACACCTCGTTTGCGAGAGTCGACTCCAACACCATCGACAAACTCATTGAGAAAGAGGACGTTAAGAAAGACTCTAAGCTCGACGACAAGCAGAAGGAAGAGGTGAAGAAAGCCTTCGAAGATATCATCGACAAGACGCATTTCAACGTGGAGTTCAGCACCTTGGAAGAGACCGAGGCTCCTGTTGAGATCATCCAAAACGAGTGGATGCGCCGTTACAAAGAGATGAATCAGATGGGCGGAATGCCGATGTGGGGCGACATGCCTGACAACTACACCCTGATGCTCAACACCAACAACGCAGCCATCGCCACGTTGCTCGACAAGCCGGAAGAGGAACGCAAAGCCGTCATCAACCAGCTGTATGATTTGGCAAGATTGTCGAAGAACTTATTGAAAGGCAAAGAGTTAAGTGAGTTCATAAATAGGAATTTTAACACAATTAAATAACTTATAAAGCTTAAAAAGATGAAAAAGAAAGGCTTAATTACAATCATCATTGTCGTAGTAGTCGTTTTAGCTATCTACGCTTGGATTAAAGGATCATACAACGGCATGGTTCAGCGTCAGGAAAGCGTTGAGGCTCAATGGGCTCAGGTGGAGAACGTGTATCAGCGTCGTGCCGACCTCATCCCTAACCTCGTGTTAACAGTCAAAGGCTATGCATCACACGAAGCCAACACGCTGAAAGAAGTCATCGAGGCTCGTGCAAAAGCCACAAGCATCACCATTGACCCAAGCAACATCACTCCTGAACAACTCACACAGTTCCAGGAAGCTCAAGACAATCTGTCAGGTGCATTGTCAAGACTTCTCGTCAACATGGAGCGTTACCCTGAATTGAAGGCCAACGAGAACTTCATGGCGTTGCAGTCACAGCTTGAAGGCACAGAGAACCGTATCACTGTGGAACGCCAGAAATTCAACGAGGCTGCAAGGAATTACAACCAGTATATCAGGATGTTCCCTCGCAACATCATCGCCGGAATGTTTGACTTTGAGAAAGTCGGATATTTCAAGGCACAGGCAGGAGCTGATACAGCACCAAAAGTTGAATTCTAATGACAAAAAGATATTTTTGCCTGATATTGGCATTACTCATCGGTGTGGTAGGTTTCGCACAGAAAATCCCTGCAAGACCTAACCCACCGCGTCTTGTAAACGACTTCGCCGACATCCTTACCGACAGGCAGGAGAACGCTTTGGAACACAAGCTGGTGGCGTATAACGACAGCACATCAACTCAGATATGCGTTGTGACTGTATTGAGCTTAAACGGCACCACGTCTGATGATTTCGCCTATCAGATTGGCGAGAAATGGGGTGTCGGAACAAAAAACAACAACGGCGTTGTGATTCTTGTGAAGCCTAAGACCGCCGATGAGCTGGGTGATGTCTCGATACAAGTCGGATACGGCATGGAGCCATACGTCACCGATGCAGTCAACTATGGCATCCGCACCAAAGAGATGATTCCCGCCTTCAAGGAGGGCGATTATTACAGAGGCATCGACAACGCTGTAAACGCTATCATCGGGCTGGCGTCGGGAGCTTACAAAAGCGACAGATACACCGGCAACAGCGATGACGACTTTGTCGGCGTGATGGTGGTGTTTTTCGCCCTTGTCTTTGTGATATTGCTAATCAGCGCATCACGCAAAGGAGGCAACAAAGGAGGCAAAGGCTCTTCCGGCAGAAGAATGGGCTTCTGGGAAGGATTGTTCCTCGGCAGCATGATGTCGAGAGGCGGCAGAAGCAGCGGCAGCTGGGGCGGTTCCGGTGGCTCATGGGGCGGTGGCTCCGGAGGCTTCGGCGGATTCGGAGGCGGTCACTTCGGCGGCGGCGGCGGCTCATCAAAATGGTGATGCTCCCTACGGTCGCAATGTGATAGCCTATGGCTAATTTGTGCGCTAACGCGCAATGTGTGACCTAACGGTCTATTTGATTAATTTGTTTAAATAACCAAAAGATATGAAACAAGAGAATAAAATATTAGATTTGAGCATAGAATTTGCGTTAGAGATTATAAAATTTTGTGAAAAACTTGATAAATTAAACAAATTTGTAATTTCCAAACAATTATTAAGATCTGGTACATCAATTGGAGCAAACATTCATGAAGCACAATCTCCTGAAAGTAAGAATGATTTTATACATAAATTAAAAATAGCACACAAAGAAGCAGTTGAAACAAAATATTGGTTAATACTATGTGATCAATCAGAAAAGTATCCATCAACAAAAGAATTACAAGATAAATTAAAAAATATATTAAATCTAATAAGTTACATAATATATAAATCATCAAAGAATTAATTACGACCGCAGGGAGTAACACATTTACGAAGTAACACATTTTGCGAAGCAACACATTTTGCGAAGCAACACATTTAAACAAATTATCAATGATACCAATAATTAAAATCAATAACGGTTCCGTTTTTCAACACGATAGATTAATAATTAACAATATCAATCTTGAAATAACTGAGGGTGAATTCGTGTATCTCATCGGAAGAAGCGGCTCCGGAAAATCATCGTTATTAAAGACGTTATACGCTGATTTACCAGCAAAAGACGGCAGTTTCAAAATCGCAGGCTACGACTTATGCAACCTGAAACGAAAAGACATCCCGATGCTGAGACGTAAAATCGGCATCGTCTTCCAGGATTTCCAGTTGCTTTACGACAGAAACGTGGAGCAAAACCTCTCTTTCGTGCTGAAAGCCACTGGCTGGGAAGACGAAAACAGCATCAACAAGCGTATCGACGAAGTGCTGCAACTCGTTGGCCTTCAAGGCAAAAGGAAGTCGATGCCGCATCAGCTTTCGGGCGGCGAGCAGCAGAGCGTGGCAATAGCGAGAGCTCTCCTCAACCGGCCGAATGTCATTTTGGCAGACGAGCCGACAGGCAACCTCGACCCTGAGACGACAAACGACATCATGAAACTCCTCATGAAGATTCGCGACAACGGCACCACCATCTTGATGGCGACACACAACTATAACTTGATTTTGAAATATCCTTCACGCGTGATAAGCTGCGCTAACGGCACAATCACCGAATCATCCAAGTAACTCTACGAGTTTGTCGGTGGCACGCGAAGGGTTGTAGAAAGCATCCATCCTACTCTTTCTAATCTCGACCTGCTCCTCGACGAAAGGCTTCGTCATAAGGTCAGAGACTACGGTCTTCATCTCGTCGGCAGTATTGGCTACAATGCATAAGTCGTTGATATCCAATCCTTCAACCATCTTATCATTAACTACACAATAACGACCGTTAAACAAGGCGTTCAACAATTTCAGTTTCAATCCCGTCGACTGGGCTGTGACCAGAATATTTATTTGAGCATTACGGATAAGCTCCTGCAAAACATCGTCTTCCGGATTCTCAATAAGCTCAATATTACGCTCATTTTCAATGAGTTTCACCAGATAACGTGGCGGATTCATACCCGCAATCTTCAGTTTGATATCAGAGCCTCTAAACACCTCTTTGATCAGGAACTCGGCGGCATTATAATTCTCCGAAACGTCAAGTTTTCCGTGATAAAGCACAAAATCACCCTGACCTTCAAGCACATCCACCTTATCGAAACCGGCGTATGCCGGAATCAGGTACACATTATCGAATTTCTGCTTGAAATATTCGTAATCTTTGTTGGAAATGGCAAGAACTCCTGTGGCTTTCGCCAAAATCGACTCAAATTTGCGCAGTTTCCTCGATTCCATCTTCAAAAAGTGCTTTTTCCTCAGGTTTTTCTCGGTCTCCGCCAGATATTGGTAATAATCGTGCTCAACGTTATGCGAACGCACGAAAATCTTACGTCCTTTCATCCTCGGGTCGAGAAGCACACCGCATGAATGCAGTCCTTCAAGGATTATCGGATAGTCGTCTTTCAGCAAATCCTGAATCAAATCCTCTGATATTCTGGAAGTTACGATATATGGAATTTTGCTGAAAGCTTTCCAAAACGACATATCGCGTTTGTAATACTGAGTCGTTTCGCAAAGAGCCTCAAGGCGTTTAGAATGCTCTCTTCCGTATTCAAAACAATGGAAATGCACCTTAAAACCTCGTTCTACGAGCGCTTTAAGCTTGAAAAACACGTCAATCACGCCGCCGTAATTCACGGGGCATGGAATGTCGAAACTAACGATATGTATATGATTATCAGACGTATTTTTCATAGATTTTCAACAAGACTCCCTCTTCATTTTCCCAACAGAGATCTTGCGCTGCAAAGATAAGATTATTTTTCCATTCAGCCACAATCTTTTCATCGCCCAACGCATTTTTAATCGTCTCAGCTATGGTTTTAGGCTCGTGATTTTCGATGAAAGTGCCAATATTATATTGAGTTATAATGCGTTCAATCTCAGTAAGATGCGATGCGATAATCGGCACTCCAGCCTGGATATAATCGAACAATTTGTTAGGCAGACTGAAACGATAATTCAGATTCGTGTCTTTGTCGAGGGTGAAACCGAACTCCGCCAGCTGCGTTATAGCCATCATTTTCTGATAAGGCATACGCGGGAAAAACTTCACTCGGTCGTCCCAATTGTTGGCCGCGACCTTCTCTTTAAGGATTGGGAGCACATCTCCTCCACCAATTATAACTAATTGACAATCGTTGAGATATCCTATCGCATCAACAAGCTCTTCGGAACCTCTATGAATATTGATTCCGGAGCCTTGAAGGACGAGAATATGCTTTTTCGGATCGAGACCGACTTCTTCGCGAGAAGCAGGCGCAGGCAGCATTTTCCTCATCGGGATATTTCGGATAACATGCACTTTGATGCCGTATTTCTCATGAAAAAGATTTGCTATCGATTGGCAAACCGTTATCATTTCCGGCAGTTTCGGGACGACATATTCCTCGATGCGTTTCCAAACACGTTGTACTTTCGGTCGGCTCACCAACTCAGGCACTTCGGTGAAATATTCGTGGCTGTCGTAAATGAGCGGTATGCGTTTCAGCTTTGAAATCCAGAAGTTGGGCAGCAAGGTATCCAAATCGTTGGACAACAGGCAGCCACAACGGTGGAACAACAGGAAAATGAACAATCGGATATTGAACTCGGCATAAAAAAACGGACCTTTTTCGAACAGCAGTTTCATGCGGTGTGATTTATACGGTCGCTCGTCCATCGGTGGCGATTTACGTTGACGACGGCCCACAAGAAGCACCTCAAACCCTGCTTTTTGCAGAGTCAAGCACGACTTGTTGACACGTTGGTCTGTCACTAAGTCATTGATTACCGATACGATAACACGTTTCAAAGTGGTCAAAATTTCAAGCTATAAAATTACAGATTTTTCTGTTGTCGTTTGCAAATTTTCTTTATTTTTGAAAAAAATTTCAGAAATGGAGAAGAATTTTTCGTTGCGTGAGCTCAACACATTCGGTTTTGATGTTAAGGCGAGGTTTTTTCAAGAGGTAAATTCTTTGGAAGATATCAGCGATTTATTGCAAAATCCTGATTTTATCGCATGTAGAGACGCGACAGTGTCACGTCCCAACATCAACACGTCTCGTATCCTGATCTTAAGTGGCGGCAGCAACATACTATTCTCCTCTGAGTTTTTCGATGGTTTCGTGGTCTACCCTAACATAAAAGGCATCGAGACGCTTGAAGAGACCGGCGAGACAGTGAAAATCCGTTGTTATAGCGGTGAGGTATGGAAAGATTTCGTAGATTACACCGTCTCGAGAAACCTCTATGGTTTGGAGAATCTCTCCGACATACCGGGCAAGACCGGAGCCGCGCCGGTGCAGAACATCGGAGCCTACGGAGCCGAGGTGAAAGATACTATTTATCAAGTTCACACCGTTGATTTAGTGACAGGAGAAACCAAGGTTTTCAGCAATGAAGAATGTCGGTTTTCATACAGAAATTCGGTTTTTAAACAATTGATTTCTAATAGGACAACGCATGCGTTGTCCCAACTGGATGACAAATCATTACCCGGAGGTACAAGGCATGCCTTGTACAAAAGTGATGGATATCCATTGATTTTCGCCGTTGATTTTGTATTAAAAAAACATGGTGAATTGAAATTGGATTACGGCAACATTCGCAATTATTTGGCAAGCAAAAACATAACCAATCCCACCTTACAGGATGTGGCAACGACGGTAAAAACGATTCGTGCTGAGAAACTGCCCGAGGTAGGTGTCGTCGGCAGTGTCGGAAGTTTCTTCCAGAATGCGATAGTATCGGTTGAACAATACCAGGAAATCAAGGCGTTATATTCAGATGTCCCTTCATATCCGGTTGAGATTTCTCCGCTCCCTTCGGTCGGTCGAAATGACGAACAAGAGACCGTCATTTCGAGCGAAGTCGAGAAATCTCCTGCAATGGTTAAGATTCCTTCCGGTTGGCTCATCGACCGTGCCGGCTGGAAAGGCTACCGTGAAAACCACGTCGGCGTGTGGGACAAGCAAGCGCTGGTCTTGGTGCATTATGGTGGCGGCAAACCACAAGAAATCCTGGATCTTATGCGAAAAATCCAGGATTCAGTATACCAAAAGTTTGGAATTGAGATAAAGCCGGAGGTGAATATTATATAATCAACCCTCCGATTAATTCGTTGACATCCCCCACTCCTTGTCTCTCACAGTATTCCACAATGCCTTTTGCGACCTTTGCGGAGATTGCGGGATCAATGAAATTGGCTGTTCCTATTTGTATTGCCGAGGCACCTGCAAGTAAGAATTCTATAGCGTCTGTGGCTGATGAGATGCCTCCTAAGCCTATTACAGGTATCTTCACGGCTTTCGACACCTGCCAGACCATGCGCAACGCCACAGGCTTCACGCAAGCGCCAGACAAGCCGCCAGTCACCATCGACAGCACCGGCTTTCTTGTCTCCGCATCGATAGCCATCCCGAGCAACGTATTAATTAAGGAGACAGAATCAGCACCGGCAGCCTCAGCAGCAAGAGCTATCTCAGCTATGTTGGTCACATTTGGCGAAAGCTTCACCATCAGGTGTTTGTGGTAGACCTCACGCACCGCCTTAGTCACCTGCTCGATGCCCGAACATGTCACACCAAAAGCCATTCCACCTTGTTTTACATTAGGGCATGACACGTTAAGCTCGATAGCCGGGATGTCGTCAAGTGCGTCAATCTTAGCGGCAGCAGCAACGTAATCGTCTATGTTTGAGCCACTTACGTTAACAATAACATTAGTATCGTAATGTCTGATTCTCGGATAAATCGTTTCGATGAAATAATCTACGCCTTTATTTTGAAGTCCGACGCAGTTAAGCATTCCCATCGGGGTCTCAGCCATACGAGGATAAGGATTACCTTCGCGGTGATGCAAGGTAGTGCCTTTCACTATGATGCCGCCGAGTTCTGAAAGGTCAACAAAATCAGCGTATTCCTCGCCGTAGCCGAACGTGCCTGACGCCGTCATGACGGGGTTTTTGAGGGTCAAGCCCTTAAGTTTTATCTCAGTCTTTACCATAGCAGCCTCTCAATATTAAATACCGGACCTTCTTTACAAACGCACAGATTACCTTCTTTGGTGTTCTCAACGCAGCACAGGCAGGCGCCGATGCCGCATGCCATCTGGTTTTCGAGCGACACCTCGCACCAGATGCCTTTTTCTCTTGCGACCTTTGCCACTGCTTTCATCATAGGCATCGGGCCGCAGGCGTATATCTTATTGATTTTCATCGTATTCCAAAGCGAATGCTCCGTCACGAAACCTTTCTCGCCCATCGAGCCGTCGTTGGTGGTGATGAATACGTCACCCTCATTACGGAAACGATCAAGAAGCATCAGGTCGGACTGCGTGCGACCGCCCAAAAGGAAATTCACGTTTGGCAGATAATTGCATTTCTTAGCAAAATAAAGCAAAGGCGCAATTCCTATTCCACCGCCGACCAACAGAATATTGTCGTCTTTGGCAGGCATGGTGAAGCCGTTGCCAAGAGGCAAAACCACGTTCACCTTGGCTCCTACCGGCAAGGCACACAGTTTCTTTGTGCCTTCGTGCTTCTCCTGAATCAGCAGGTCGATGGTATTATTCTGATAATCAACGTCGTGGATGGAGATCGGACGACGCAGATAGGCTTTATCGCAGCCGTCGACGCGCACGTTCACAAACTGACCGCCGGCTATCTCAGGCAACTGCGTCGCTGATTTCAGTTTCAACAACGCAGCACGCTGAAATGATTGCTTTTCTACAATGATAAAATCAATAATTTTCATATTTAAATTTGCTGCTTCGCAGAATGTGGTTCACTTCGTGAAATGTGCCGTTTCGCGGAATGTGTGGGCTTCGCCCATTGGCCGCAGGCCACACATTTTGCGCAGCAACATATTCTGCGTAGCAGCACATTCTGCAAAGCAGCACATTTATTTACACTTTTTTCGGTTTCTTTGTTGACTTTGTTGCTGGAGCGGCAGCGGCTTTCACGTTTTCCTTTGCTGCTGCTTTTGGTGCGGCTTTCTTTGCAGGAGCCTTCTTCACAGCTTTTTTCTCAGCCGTTGCTTCCTCTGGCTTCTCCTCTTCTTTCTTCTCTTCCACGTTGAAATCGAGGATGCCCTTATCGTTAAGAAGCTGATACCACTGGAACACCTTCTTCATATCTGACTGATACACAGCGTCTTCGTCGTAGTCAGGTAACACGAGCAAGAACTTCTCTCTCAGCTCGACCGGTGATGCCTTCTTAGGATCGAAATCGAGTTTGTCACCTATTTTCTCATGAATGCTCACAAAAACTTCCTTCAAAGGCTTGTCTTCACCTGTTGTGAAGATGCTTATTTCCTCCAAAGAACTGATTTTGTCGTTTGCGAAAGCTGGGATACGCTTTCCGTCCAACAATGACTCAACAATAAGCTTTCCTCCGCCGTTTGTTGTGACGAGGAACAGACCTGGTTTGCCAGAAATGGCTACAACTTTACTTAAATCCATAATTCAATTTAAATTTTCCTAATAATATAATTCTAAATGTTGTTCAAATTCTTTTAATTAAATGACTGCAGATCGGTCAAACGCTTGTAAACGCCGCCTTTTTCGATGAGTTCCTCGTGTTTGCCGCGTTCCACTATCTGACCTTTCACCATCACCAGGATCTCGTCGGCATTCTGAATTGTCGACAAACGGTGTGCGATGACGATTGACGTGCGGTTTGTCATAACCTTTGCAAGTGCTTCCTGCACAAGGCGTTCCGACTCTGTATCGAGTGATGATGTCGCTTCGTCGAGGATGAGAATCGGAGGGTTTTTCAGGACCGCTCTTGCAATGCTGATTCTCTGACGCTGTCCGCCTGAGAGATTCATTCCACGGTCGCCGATATATGTGTCGTATCCGTCTTCCATCTCCATGATGAAATCGTGTGCATTAGCGATCTTGGCCGCCTCGATGACCGCTTCACGTGTGGCGTGCTCGAGTCCGAACGCTATATTATTAAATACGGTGTCGTTAAATAAGATGCTCTCCTGCGAGACGATGCCCATCAAGCCACGCACATCGCAAATCTTGAAATCGCGCACGTCAATACCGTCAATGAGAATATGACCCTCACTGACATCATAAAAACGAGGAAGCAGGTCGACCAAAGTGGACTTACCGCCGCCGCTTTCGCCAACGAGCGCTATCATTTTGCCTTTCGGAATGGTTAAGTCAATGTTTTTCAACACATTAACCTCATTATAATGGAAACTCACATTATTATAAACAATGGAATCTTTGAAATCAGGCAATGGCAATGCATCTTGTTTCTCAACTATAACTTCTTCAGCATCAAGCACTTCAAAGATACGGTCGGCTGATGCCATACCTTTCTGAAGGCTGTAGAAGCCTTGCGAGAACGACTTGGCTGGAGATATAATCTGCGAGAACACCACTATATATGCTATGAAATTAGCCGCCGTGATGCTTGATACCGCCTCAGGATTCTTAGTCGCATCCAAAATAAGGGTGGCACCGAACCATATCACTATTGAGATGATTATAGATGAGAGGAACTCGCTCATCGGGGAGCTGAGGTCACGCTTGCGGTTCACGAATTTTATCACTCGAGTGTAACGGCCATTCTGCTCGTTGAATTTTTCACTCGAATAATCGATGGCGTTGAAAGCCTTGATGATACGCAGTCCGCCGATGGTTTCCTCAATGGTGGCAAGCATTCCAGCGAATCGGTTCTGTCCGTCGAGAGAGTCTTTCTTCAACGATTTTCCAATCCAGCCTATGATGAGACCGCCGATTGGGAGCAGCAACACCACAAAGAGCGTCAGACGCCAACTCACACCCAGCATATATGCGAAATATGCAGCTATTGTCAGTGGTGACTTGATGAAAACGTCGAGATAACTGATGATTGACACCTCGATTTCCTGCACATCGGTGGTGATACGAGCCATGATGTCGCCTTTTTTATGCTTGCTGTAGAACGACAGCGGTAAAATCATGATTTTCTTGTACAAATCGTTGCGGATATCCTTGATGGTGCCGGCTCTCGCCCCGACCATAAAATACAAGGCAAAATAAGTCGTGATATTTCGCAGGAAGAAAGCTATGACAAGCAACAGGCAGATGAAAACCAACGCCGCAGCCTGTCCTTTCAGAATGATGATATAACTTACATAATAGTCAAGCATTGCCAGCAATGAGTCGGTGTCGAGTGCAAATTCCGGCTTGATTGTGGTAAGGTTGTCGGGATTGAACAAAAGGTTCAAAAACGGCACAATCATCGAGAATGAGAACAATGAGAACACTATTGCAAGAATATTGAAAACAATGTTCATCAAGATGCTAAACCAGTACGGCTTGACATAATGTAATATCCTGCGAAAATTTCTTTTTTTATCCATTTTTTAATCGTTTACATAGTTAAAACCGGTGTAATTTTCCGGTGTTATAGCATGCATCTCCTTCTTAACCGACTGGCTAACAGGCAGTTGGTCGATAAACGCATCAATCGACTCACGTGTCACCTTTTCATTGGTGCGGGTGAGACCTTTGAGGAGCTCGTAGGCGCCTTCAACCTGTTCGCGACGGAGAATAGTCTGGATCGCTTCCGCGACAACAGCGTAGTTGTTTTGCAGGTCTGCACGAAGCTTCGTCTCGTTGAGAATAAGCTTATCCAAACCCTTTGACAACGAGCTTGTCGCAATCAAAGTGTGTGCCAACGGCACTCCGACGTTACGTGTCACCGTCGAGTCGGTAAGGTCGCGTTGCATGCGGCTGATCGGGAGCTTGCGGCTGAGATGCTCGAAGATGGCGTTGGCCATTCCAAGGTTACCTTCCGCATTCTCGAAATCGATAGGATTCACTTTATGCGGCATAGCTGAAGAACCAACCTCGCCGGCTTTAATCTTCTGTTTGAAGTAATCCATCGAGATATACATCCAGATGTCACGCGACAAGTCAATCAATATCGTATTGATGCGTTTGATGGTATCAAAATACTCCGCCATCACGTCGTAATGCTCAATCTGCGTTGTCGTTTCCTGACGTTTCAGTCCGATTCTCTTGCTGAATTTAGCTGCAAACTCTTTCCAATCGAACTGCGGATACGCCACTTTATGAGCATTCATATTGCCCGTGGCTCCACCGAATTTATTCTCAAACGGAAGTCTTTTCAGTTCATTCAATTGATTTTCAAGACGTTCGACAAACACATAAATCTCTTTTCCGAGATGTGTAGGGCTCGCCGGTTGACCGTGGGTATGTGCCAACATCGGGACATTACGCCATTCGTTTGCAAGCTCAGCTAATCTATTGATAATCTTTTCGATAGCAGGGATAACGAGCTCTCTGTTTGCCTCTTTCATCGTGAAAGGCACAGCGCTGTTATTGATATCCTGCGATGTCAGACCGAAGTGGATAAACTCCTTGAACTGTGTCAGATTCATCTCATCGAAACGTCGTTTCAAGAAATACTCCACAGCCTTCACGTCGTGGTTTGTGGTCTTTTCAATTTCTTTAATCTCTTGAGCGTCAGCGACTTTAAAGTTTTTGACGATATTTCTCAACTTACGGAAATATTTTGGGTCAAAACTTGCAAGTTGAGGCAATGGCAGCTGGCAAAGTGCAATAAAATACTCGACCTCCACCATCACTCTGGCGCGGATCAGTCCAAATTCTGAAAAATACTCGTCCAGTCGCTCAACTTTCTTGCGATAACGACCGTCGATAGGTGAAATAGCTGTTAATTCTGATATATTCATCTTTAAAAAATCTTGTCGTTCAAACTTGCAAATATAGGAAGAAAATCTTTATATATAAAAAATTATTTTAGCAAATTTCAACACAAGGATTTTTACATTGAATTATCATATTATAAATATTCTAATTTCAAACTTAGAAAAATACAATATTAGACACGTCAACACCTTGTTTTTCAACTGATTTGAGAAGTTTTTCCAAAACCGATTTGTCATAAGGCAAATTCTTTGTCAGAATCCAACATTTTGATTTTCTTCTGTTTGCAAGTATTAAAATACCTGAAGATTCGTCGTATTCGATGACGAGATATTTCTTTCTCCAAAGGCCATTTCTAATAATCAAATAGTTATTTCGCATTCTGACGACAAATTTTCCATGATAGCATCTCGTTAAACGACGACTTATTTCATCTATTGAAACATAAAGAAGCTCAAATGAATTGTCATGAGCAGCAGACAAATACATAAACACATCAAGTTTCGTAAAGAGACATTTCTCTTTAGTACACGCCACCTCATACCACTTAAATGGCATAAGCGGACTATTGAAATAATCAGCTTGCATAATTTAAATAATTTAAAGGAACAAAAAAATGTAAAGAAAATTGCTTTTGGGCAAATATTAACATGAAGAAAATTCTCCACTAACAATGTTGCAAAGATAATAAAATTTTTTGTAATTTCGCACGATAAAAAAGGATTAAATAAAAATATATTAAAAATAAACACAAATCATTGATAATCATGAAGTACGATGTTATTGTAATTGGTAGCGGTCCTGGCGGTTACGTCGCAGCTATCAGAGCTTCACAGCTCGGCAAGAAAGTTGGAGTAGTAGAAAAAGCTGAGATTGGCGGCACATGCCTCAACTGGGGCTGCATCCCGACCAAGGCTCTGCTGAAGAGTGCAGCTGTCTATACATATATGCAACACGCTGAGAATTACGGCATTAAGCTCGAGGGCGAGGTTCATCCTGACATGGAAGCCGTGGTCGCTCGCAGCCGTGGCGTCGCTGACGGCATGAGCAAAGGCGTGCAATACCTCTTTAAGAAAAACAACGTTGAACTGATCCCGGGTCTCGGCACACTCACAGCAAACAAAACAGTGAAAGTCGTTGACGCTGAGGGTAATACAACAGAATATGAAGCCGACCACATCATCCTCGCAACAGGTTCTCGCGTGCGTCAGCTGCCGGCAATGCCTATCGACGGCAAGAAAATCATCAGCTATCGTCAGGCTCTGGTGCTGGATAAGCTTCCAGAAAGCATGGTGGTCGTCGGTTCAGGCGCTATCGGCTCTGAATTCGCCTTCTTCTTCACCTCAATGGGCGTGAAAGTGACATTGGTGGAGTTCTTGCCAAACGTCGTCCCTAACGAAGACGAAGAGGTCTCAAAACAGGTCGAGCGTTGCTTTAAGAAACTGAAGATGACTGTGATGACTGAGGCATCAGTGACAAAAGTAGACACAACAGGCGAGAAATGCATCTGCACTATCGATACCAAGAAAGGCGAGAAAGTCGTTGAAGCTGACATCGTTCTCTCAGCTGTCGGCGTACAGACCAACCTCGAAGACCTCGGTCTTGAGAACCTCGGCATCGCCAACGAACGTGGCAAGATCACCGTTGACGACTACTACCGCACCAATGTTCCGGGCGTTTACGCTATCGGCGACATCGTCCACGGACCGGCATTGGCACATAAGGCATCACACGAGGCTATCATCTGCGTTGAGAAGTTCTGCGGATTGAATCCTAAGCCATTGAACTACAACAACATCCCAGGCTGCACATACATCACTCCTGAAATCGCTTCAGTAGGTTTGAGCGAGGCTAAAGCTATCGCCGCAGGCTATGAGGTGAGAATCGGCAAGTTCCCGTTCACAGCATCAGGAAAGGCAGCAGCAGCAGGTAATAAAGACGGTTTCATCAAGGTGGTGTTCGATGCCAAGACCAACAAATGGTTGGGCTGCCACATGGTTGGCGAAAACGTCACCGAGATGGTCGCAACAGCAGTATTGGCACGCGAACTCGGCGCTGAAGGCCGCGACATCATTGAGAACATCTTCCCGCATCCAACAATGTCGGAAGCCATCATGGAAGCTGCAGCGGCAGCATACGGCGAAGTGGTTCATCTGTAATGGATAACAAGAAAGTTTTACTGACACTTCTGATAGTCGTTGTAATAGTAGGAATAGCTGCAATAGCAGCATGCATATTGGGTATCAGGGCGCTTAGAATTGCAGAGAAACGCCCTGTTTCCTTAGAACAGATTGCATTACGCAGCAACGATATCGAGTTCACCGACGATATCACTTTCGCCGGTGAACGTGTGCCTTTGGAGATGTTCAACATAAGGGAGCGATACGAGCGCGAACTGCTGTCGACATGCTATTTCCACAGCAACACCATGCTGCTCGTGAAACGTTCCTCACGGTGGTTCCCTGTAATTGAGCCAATACTTGCAAAATATGGCATCCCCGACGATTTCAAGTATCTTTGCGTGGCGGAAAGCACCCTCTCTAACGCCGTCTCACCTGCCGGAGCAGTGGGCTTCTGGCAGTTTATGGAACGCACCGCCAAAGAATACGGCCTCGAAATCAACAAAGACGTCGATATGCGATACAACGTGGAACTCGAGACAGAAGCCGCATGCCGCTATTTCCTGAAATCGTATGAAATCTACCATAACTGGACACTGGTGGCAGCATCGTTCAACGCAGGAACACGACGTCTGAACAAGTTCCTGAAGGAACAAAAGGTGCATTCTTATTACGACTTGCTCATGGCTGACGAAACAGAACGCTACATCTTCAGAATCCTGGCATTCAAAACCATCCTGAGCAATCCGGAGAAATATGGCATTTATGTCAGCAAAGATCTTGAATATCAGCCATTCAGATACAAAGTGGTCGTCGTTGACAAAAGTGTCGACAACTGGGCGGATTTTGCCATAGAGCATGATATAACTTACAAACTTTTAAAGATTTTCAACCCTTGGCTGCGCTCCAACTCATTGAAAGTCAAGCACGGAGAGTCCTATGAGATTAAGATTCCGAAAAGACCTTTCGACCTCACAGCCGACTATTGCGACGAGGCTACAGGCGGTGCTGTGATAGAGTTTGAGAACGACACTATCGCTGAAAATTTAAAATAGTTTAGATGACGGAGAAAAACAGAAATATTGCAGAAGACGAGTTCATCGAGATTTACGGGGCGCGTGAGAACAACTTGAAAAACATCGACTTACGCATTCCTCGTGACAAACTCGTGGTGATAACCGGCTTAAGTGGCTCGGGTAAGTCGTCGTTGGCTTTCGAGACTATCTATGCCGAGGGTCAACGCCGTTATATGGAATCGTTTTCGGCTTACGCCCGCCAGTTTATCGGCAGCATGGAACGTCCTGATGTCGACGAGATTCGCGGACTCTCCCCTGTCATCTCCATCGAACAGAAATCAGTGAACCGCAACCCGCGCTCAACCGTCGGAACCATCACTGAAATATATGACTTCATGCGACTTCTGTATGCGCGAGCAGCAATACCCTACTCGTACAACACTGGCGAGAAAATGGTGCGTTACTCGGAAGAGCAGATCACCCAAATGATAATGGAGCAATACAAAGACAAGAGAATCAATGTGTTAGCTCCTGTAGTGAGAGGCAGAAAGGGTCATTACAGAGATTTGTTCGAGCAGATTCGTCAGCAAGGATATATTAAGGTGCGTGTCGATGGCGAGATTCGCGAACTCACCTTCGGAATGCAGCTCGACCGTTACAAAACCCATGATATTGAGATAGTTATCGACCGGCTTGTCGTCCATGATGACTTTAGAGACAGGATAGTGAAATCAGTCGAGACAGCTTTCCGTCGAGGCAAGGGCATGTTGATGGTTCTCGAAGAAGGCGGCAGCAACGTGCATTATTTCAGCAAGCTGCTGATGTGCCCGACAACCGGCATCGCATACCAAGATCCCGAACCAAACACCTTCAGTTTCAACTCACCTTACGGCGCCTGCCCGAAATGCAACGGTCTCGGCACTGTCATCCAGGTTGACATGAAAAAAATCATCCCCGACCCGAGCCTGAGTCTGCGCAAAGGAGGCCTCGCCCCTCTCGGAGAATATAAGAACAACTGGGTTTTCAACCAGCTCGAAGCCATCGGAACAAGATACGGATTCACACTCGACACACCTATCAGCGAGATACCCGAAAACGCCATGAGCATAATCCTCTACGGCAGCAACGAGTCCTTCACAGTGACGAAGGAGTATCTTGGCACAAGCTCAACATACTCAATGCCTTTCGAAGGTGTCGTCAACGTGATAAAGAAGCAAAACGAGGAGAATGCACCAGCATCTATAGTGAAATGGGCAAACAGCTTCATGAATGAGACGGAATGCCCTGAGTGTCATGGACAAAGACTCAAAAAAGAAGCGCTTTATTTCCGTCTTAACGGCAAAAACATAGCGGAACTCGCCGACATGGACGTCAACTCGCTCTCAAAATGGCTCGATGACCTCCCGAAGCATCTCGACGAGAAACAGAAGGAGATTTCGCACGATATCCTCAATGAAATCAAGAAACGAATCAGCTTCCTACTCAACGTGGGCATCGATTATCTCAACATGAACCGTCCAGCAAAGAGTCTCTCGGGCGGCGAGGCGCAACGTATTCGTCTTGCGACACAGATAGGCTCACAGCTGACAGGCATATTATACATCCTCGACGAGCCTTCCATTGGCTTGCATCAGCGTGATAATCACAGACTTATCGAGTCGTTGAAAGAGTTGCGAGACATCGGAAACAGCATCATCGTGGTGGAGCACGACAAAGACACCATGCTCGCAGCCGACCATCTCATCGACATCGGTCCGGGTGCAGGCGTGAACGGAGGAAACGTAGTGTTTCAAGGCACTCCGAAAGAAGCGATGCATGGCAAAGGGCTCACTTGCGACTATCTGAGAGGCAAGAAACGCATCGAAGTGCCGGCAACGAGACGTAAGCCATTAGAGGGACAGTATCTTAAGCTGTTCAACGCTTCAGGACACAACCTCAAAAACGTCGATTTGGACCTTCCGCTCGGCGTAATGGTCTGTGTGACAGGCGTTTCCGGCTCTGGAAAATCGACGCTCATCAACGAGACGCTCTACCCTATCCTGAGCAAACATTTCTATCGTTCGGAAAAGAACCCGTTACCTTACGACCGCATCGAAGGCCTTGAATTTATTGATAAAGTCATAGAAATAGACCAGGCGCCTATCGGAAAGACACCGCGCTCGAATCCTGCGACATATACAAAGGTGTTCGACGATATCAGAAAGCTTTACGGCGAGCTGCCTGAATCTAAGATCAGAGGCTATAAATCAGGACGATTCTCGTTCAACGTGAAAGGCGGACGCTGCGAGACATGCCAAGGCGCCGGAGTGCGCGTCATCGAGATGAATTTCCTGCCTGACGTACATGTGCAATGCGAGACATGCCAAGGCAAACGCTACAACCGCGAGACCCTTGAGGTGCGCTTCAAAGGCAAATCCATAAACGACGTGCTTAACCTGACAATCGACGAGGCTGTAGTATTCTTCGAGAACTTCCCGAGCATCTTACAGAAAATCAAGACATTACAGGATGTCGGATTGGGATATATCACCTTAGGACAGCCTTCAACCACCCTTTCCGGCGGCGAGGCACAACGTGTGAAACTCGCCACAGAGTTGTCAAAACGCGACACCGGAAAGACCTTGTACATCCTCGACGAGCCTACGACAGGCTTACATTTCGAAGATATCAAGATATTGATGGAAGTGCTGAATAAGCTCGTAAACAAAGGCAATACCGTGCTCATCATCGAGCATAACATGGACGTCATCAAAATGGCTGATTACATCATCGACATGGGACCTGAAGGCGGCGAAAGAGGCGGAATGATTTTAAGTTGCGGAACACCTGAAGAAATTGTAAAAAAAGCAGTCGGTTACACCGCCAAATACCTAAAAACCGAACTTTAATCTACTAATCTATTAAACTATTAAGCTATCTTAACCTAATCTCCTGCCCCACACTAAGTACTGAATTCTCATCAAGCCCATTCATCTTAAACAGTCTCTCAAGTTTCACTGCATAAAGACGCGACACCTGCGACAGCGTCTCTCCCGGTTGAATCACGTGAACCTTATAGCCTGATGCGGCTTTGTTTCGTTTCGGTCCGATATAAAGCACCTCGTTGCTTGAAAACTTCGTCTTAGTCCCAAGATTATTGTATTTTACAAGCTGTCTCTTGCTGATTTTCAATTCCTTAGCAAGATTATCCAGATTGTCGCCATCTTTTGTCAAAACGAACTTCACGCCGAAATTTTCTCTGATATAATGATGATCTGGAGTCATGCCAACCACCATACATTCTCCCAGCACTGGGACTGGCGCTGCGTTTACGACAGCCTTATTCTTCTTGATTTTCTTTGGTTTAGCTTTCTTTGCTGGCTTCACCTCCTGCACCGGTTCTTCTTTTTTCGCCGGCTTCACCTCTTCCTTGTTCTTCTTATGAGGCTTGAATTTCTTCTTCACGACCATTTGGTCATATTGCTGAAGATCATAGTCCTCAATGAGATTTATCAATGCATTGGCATACACGGGAGATGTAGCGTATCCAGCCTTTTTCAAACCTTTCGCCCAGCCTTTGTAATCGGTGATTTCAAGCTTGAAAAGCGATGCATAACGTGGACTGTTTTTCAAAAATTTAGAGTGATCGTTATATGACTCCTCCGCATTTTTATAAACTCTGAAACACTCTTGCGGAGCATCGTCATCTTGCCGCATCGTCTTGCCTTTCCAGTCGTTGTGGCATTTTATTCCGAAATGGTTGTTGCCTTTTGTCGCAAGTTTGCTTTTCCCGTTTCCGGATTCCAGGATTCCCTGCGCCAACGTTATCGATGCCGGGATTTTGTATTTCACCATCTCGGTCATGGCGATATCTTTGTATCTGTCTATATAATCAAGCGTTTCCTTCTTCCTCTGTGTATTTTGGGAATGGGAAAAAAGACTGCCGATTAACAGCACCAACAATACAATATATCTGAATTTGCTCGCCATTGGTGAAATAAAAACGTGTAAAATTACAAATTATTTTGACATAATTTATTAAAATAAATTATTTTTTGTATCTTTGCCAGATTATTAAACTATGAATAGTCAGATTATAAAAAAATATTTTCCAGCTCTGACTGAGACGCAGATGGCTCAGTATGAACGCCTTGCGCCGCTTTATGAAGACTGGAACAGCAAAATCAACCTCATCTCGAGGAAGGACATGGACAATTTTTACGAGCATCATGTCCTCCATTCCTTAGCAATAGCGAAATATTTCGAGCTTCTTCCTGGCATGAAAGTCATCGACATTGGCACTGGAGGCGGTTTCCCTGGCATTCCACTCGCTATAATGTTTCCACAGACCAACTTTTTGCTTGTCGACAGCATCGGCAAAAAGATAAAAGTGGTTCAGGATGTCAAGGAACAGCTTGATTTACAGAATGTTACAGCCATTCAGGAACGTGCCGAGAATATCAAAGAGAAGTTCGATGTGATAGTGAGCCGTGCCGTTACGCAGCTTCCGGACTTCGTGAAGTGGTGCAACAACAAGCTGCGCGTCACCAACGACATCGAGGCTGGAGGCATATTATATTTAAAAGGTGGCGATATCGAGGAAGAGCTACGCAACGTGCCGAAGAACTGGAAGCGCAAGAGCACGTCGATTACGAAATGGTATGAGGAGCCGTATTTTGTGGAGAAGTATGTGATTCATTTGTTTTAGCTTAATAGTTTTATAGCTTAATAGTTTAATAGTTTAATTTATAAAAAAATGAAGAAATTATTCTTATCGGTCTTGTTCGTTGCCGCAATGGCAGTGACAAGTTTCGCCCAGCAGGCGATGCCGTGTCCGATGGACCCGAACGTAAGAGTCGGTAAACTTGACAACGGCATGACTTACTACATCCGTCACAACGAGAAACCAGCCCAGCGTGCCGATTTCTACATCGCACAGAAGGTCGGTTCGGTCCTTGAAGAAGAGAGCCAGCGCGGTCTCGCCCACTTCCTCGAACACATGGCATTCAACGGAACAACAAACCTTCCGGGAATGACACTCCGCGAATACCTCCAGAGCCGCGGTATCAAATTCGGTGAGAACCTCAACGCAGGCACCGGCATCGACCAGACAGTCTACATGGTGACCAACGTCCCTACCAACATCCCTGGTCTCGTCGACACATGTCTGCTCATCCTCCACGACTGGTCGAGCTTCATCGCTCTTGAAGAAGCTGAGATCGACAACGAACGTGGTGTGATCCTTGAAGAGCTCCGCACACGTGAAGACGCCAGCGAGCGTATCATGAAAGAGATCCTTCCTGTGATGTATCCTAACAGCCCTTACGCTAACCGTCTGCCAGGCGGACTCCCGGAAGTCGTCGCCAACTTCGAGTATCAGACACTCCGTGACTACTACCACAAATGGTATCGTCCTGACCTCCAGGGCATCATCATCGTCGGTGACATCGACGTCGACGCTATCGAGGCACGCATCAAAGAGATGTACGCCGATATCCCGACCCCAGTCAACCCGGCTCCAAGACCGCAGTTCATGATTGAAGATAACGAAGAACCTATCGTGGCAATCGCTTCAGACCCAGAGGCTACAAACTACAGAGTCAACATTTATTATAAGACAGAGGCAACTCCTGACTCATTGAAAAACGACATCAACTACTGGATTGGACAATATGCTATGGGCATCGTCAGCAGCATGGAAATCAAACGTTTGCAGGAAATCACGCAAAAAGCCAACCCTCCATTCGTTTACGGTTACAGCTATTATTCAAACTACTACATCGCTCCTACCGAGGACGCATGGACCAGCGTGGCAATGGCTAAAGACGCTGCCGGCATCGACGAGGCTCTCACAGCTCTCGTGACCGAAAACAACCGCATGGCCCAGTTCGGTTTCACAAATTCAGAATATGAAAGAGCAAAAGCCGACTTCCTCAAACAGATTGAAAGCCAATACAACGAAAGAAACAACACCAACAACGACCAATATGTCGACGAATGCCTTAACAACTTCCTCAGCAACGAGCCTATGATGGGCATCGAGACAGAATATGCTCTCTATCAGCAGATTATCCCAAGCATCCCGCTTGAGGTTATCAACATGTTCGCTCAGCAGCTCATCCACGACGACAACCTCGTCATCACTGTGACAGCTCCTAAGAAAGACGGTGAGACTCTCCCGACAGTTGAGGAGATTCTTGCAGTTTATACTGCAGCAAACGCTATGGCTGTAGAGCCTTATGAAGAAGAGACATTCGATGGCCCGATGGTCGAGAACATGCCAAAACCTGGCAAAATCAAGAAAGAAGTGGACTGCCCGGCATTCGACGCCAAGATATTGACACTCAGCAACGGCATGAGAGTTTTCTACAAGAAGACCAACTTCAAGGAAGACGAGATCCGTTTCACAGCTAACAGCTGGGGCGGCCTCTCCGCACTCAAACAGGAAGACTTCATCACTCTTAAGAACCTTGACGACGTCATCACACTCGGCGGCGTTGGCAACTTCAGTGCCACCGACCTCCCGAAAGTGCTCGCAGGCAAGAAAGTGCACGTGTATCCATACGTCGGTAACTATTCGGAAGGCATGAGCGGAAGCTGCTCACCGAAAGATCTCGAGACAATGATGCAGCTCATCTACTTGTACTTCACAGCACCTCGCGCCGACGAAGAAGCATTCCAATCGTATGCTCAGCGCAACAAGGCTGCTCTCGAGAATCAAGAACTCAACCCAATGATAACATTCTCTGATTCCCTTGTAAAGGTCATGTACAACAACCATCCGCTCCGCATGAGAATGAAAGCTGAAGACATCGACAAGATTGATTACGCCAAATCAATGGAGCTCTACAAAGACCGCTTCAGCGATCCTAACAACTTCATATTCTACTTCGTAGGAAACATCGATGAAGACGCTTTCAAGCCATTGGTAGAACAGTATCTGGCTTCTATGAAGAAAAACAAACGCAAAGAGAGCTGGAAAGACATCAACCTCAGCATTCCTGAAAACGACTACATCTGCAAATATGAAAAAGATATGCAGAATCCAAAGGCAACCGTTTATATGATTATCAACGGCACCATGGAATACAGCTATCGTAACCAGTTGTATATGAATGCTTTGAGCGATGTCATGGACATCTACTACACACGTACCATCCGTGAGGAAGAAGGCGGCACATACGGCGTCGGCGTCATGGGTCAGGTCACTGACAAACCAAAGAACGCTTACCTGTTCCTTATCGCTTTCGACACAAACAAGGAAATGCACGAGAAACTCATCAACAAAGTTTACGAAGGCCTCAACGATATTGCACAGAACGGTCCGGTTCAGGAAGACTTGACAAAGGTCGTTGAAAACCTCTATAAGAAACGCGCCGAAAATCTTGAAGAAAACGGCTTTTGGCTTGACGCTCTCGACAAATTCGAAGAAGACCATGTCAACATCGTGGCTGAATACGACGAAATCGTGAAGAGCATCACTCCTCAGACCATTGCCGACTTCGCAAAAGAGGTTTTGAAGGGATACAAGAAGGAAATCGTTCAATTACCATCCGACAAATAACATTTAAATAAATATTGATATGACAGAAAAAATTCAGACTTTACGCGACAATGCGGCCATGAGATGGATCGCTTTGCTGCTGTTGGCGTTGGCAATGTTCTGCGCCTACATCTTCATGGACATCTTGTCCCCTATCAAAGACTTGATGCAGACACAGCGTGGTTGGGACAGCCTTGCATTCGGAACAATGCAGGGTTCTGAGACCTTCCTCAACGTGTTTGTGTTCTTCCTCATCTTCGCAGGTATCATCCTCGACAAGATGGGAGTTCGTTTCACCGCAGTGTTGTCAGGCGCTGTGATGCTCGTCGGCGGCTTGATCAAATATTACGCCATCAGCGAGAGTTTCTTTGGCAGCGGTCTTGAAAAATGGTTCACCGAAAACCTCAACTACATCCCGGTTTTTGAAGAACTTGGCGTTTCTCCGTTCTACAGAGGCATGCCTGCTTCAGCTAAGATGGCAGCTGTCGGCTTCATGATTTTCGGCTGCGGCGCTGAGATGGCAGGTATCACCGTCAGCCGCGGTATCGTGAAATGGTTCAAAGGTCGTGAAACAGCATTGGCAATGGGTTCAGAGATGGCATTGGCCCGTCTCGGCGTCGCCACATGTATGATCTTCTCACCTTACTTCGCAAAACTCGGCGGAACCATCAACGTGAGCCGCTCTGTGGCATTCGGCGTGGTGCTTCTCTGCATCGCCCTCATGATGTTCGTGGTTTATTTCTTCATGGATAAGAAGCTTGACTCACAGACAGGCGAGGCTGAAGCTGTTGACGAGCCTTTCAAAGTCAGCGATATAGGCAAGATTTTGTCAAGCCTCGGTTTCTGGCTCGTGGCTTTGCTCTGCGTGCTTTACTACTCAGCAATCTTCCCATTCCAGAAATATGCTGTTAACATGCTCCAATGCAACCTCACACTCGTCGAGGCTGACCCTAACACATTCTGGGGCGGCAGCTCAGTGACCATCGTGCAGTACATCGTGATGCTGCTCGTCGCTGTCTGCTCATTCGCAAGCAACTTCTCAAAGAAGAAAAGTCTGAAATTCGGTTTGATGGCTTTCGCTGTCGTCGCCCTCGTCATCTACTGCTACATGGGTTACATGCGCGGCACCGCTGAGACGATCTTCGCAGTGTTCCCGCTCCTCGCAGTGGCTATCACCCCTATCCTCGGCAGCTACGTCGACCACAAAGGAAAAGCCGCTTCAATGCTTATGATCGGCTCTATCCTGCTGGTTATCTGCCACTTGACATTCGCTTTCATCCTGCCATTGTTCAAAGGCAGCGCAGCAGGCGGCACAATCGTGGCTTACATCACAATCTTGGTGCTCGGAGCCTCATTCTCATTGGTCCCCGCAGCTTTGTGGCCAAGCGTTCCGAAGCTCGTAGACGAAAAGATCATCGGTTCAGCTTACGCTCTGATCTTCTGGATCCAGAACATCGGTCTGTGGCTGTTCCCATTGCTCATCGGTAAGGTTCTCGAAAACACCAACCCTGTCGGCACAAACCCAGACGAGCTCAACTACACATGGGCTTTAATCATGCTCGCATGCCTCGGCATCGCAGCATTGCTCATCGGTCTCTACCTCAAGGTCGTTGACAAGAAGAAACACCTTGGTCTGGAAGAGCCAAACATCAAGGAATAATAAGAATTCCTATTAATAATTATAGAGACGTCATACTATGGCGTCTCTATTTTTTTTATTTTTTTCTTGATTTTTTCATTTCCATTCTCTAACTTTGCGATGTTAAAACTGGTTAATATGAAAAAACTATCCTTAATTATCATCGCTTTGGCAGTGACATTTACTGTTAAAGCCCAGTGGGTCGACAACCCATCTACTAACACATTTATCGCAAACACCTCGGCTGATGCCGGTGAAATTTATCTTGCCACCAACACCAACACTGGCGACACTTACGTCCAATGGATGAGTTTCGTGGGCGGCAACGGATGGTCACCAAACTTGCAACGTCTCAACTTCGCAGGCGAGCCGCAATGGGGTCCCGATGGTATCCACATCTCCGCTCATGAGTTTTCATCGATGTCTGAAGGCGTTTCGATGACGACAACCACCGATGGCGGCGTTGTAAGCTGCTTTGCTGTTTACGACGGCTACACCTATGCCGTAAAGATCAATCCTGACGGCACTTTCCCATGGGGCGAACAAGGCTTACAGCTCTTCGGCGGACTCGGGTTCTCACGCGCAGAAGTCATCGCCACCGACGATGGCGGCATCTGGGCACTGGGATTCGACTACAACAACCTCTATCTGCAATATGTCAACGCGACATCAGGCCCAGTCATTACTATCTCCGACAATACCGGACTTAAATGCATGTTCGGAAAGCTCACACTTGGCAACGACAACAAAGTTTTCGTTACATATGAAAAGGTCGGAAGCGGCATGTACACCAACAAATCGATATATGTGGCAGGCTATAATCCTGATGGCACACAGTTCAGCCCTGAGACACTGTTGATGGCAGAACAGACATTCCAGTCGACGTACATCCATTCAGCCATTTCCGACGGTATGGGAGGCGGCTACGTTTACATCTGGCATCCAGCCTTTTACAACTTCAATGTTTACGTATTCCACTACAACCAAAACGGTGCCTCAACCATCATGGACACCAACGGTGTCCCTGTACACTCGCCAGACGGCAACAACTTATACATCAGTGCAGATGCCACAGTGGACCCTGTCACACACGATATCATACTCTTCTATGAGCAGACCGACGATGCTTATCAGGCACAATGCAAGCTCTTTATCAATCGCATCACACCTGAAGGAGAAGTAGTGTGGGGTGACGGCATCCTCGTGCTCGACAACGGCACAACACCTTGTGGAGGTTATTTGATCGATGCTTTTGAGTATGGTGGCGGTTTCGCTGTGACATATTTCAAAGGTCTTAGCCAGACAAGCGGAAGCCAGGCAACTGTTGAGGCTGAAGGTTTCGACATGAACGGAAACACATTGTGGAACACTCAGATGAGCTCAACCACATACAACAAGACAAGTTGCAGAACCAGCACAGGATACCATGGTGGGCAAAACATTATCACTTGGGTGAATTCAACCGGTGGCGGCCCTGGTGGTCTTTACGGCCAGAACATCGGTCAGAACGGCGAGATGGGCGAAGTGACACCTCCTACCCCACCAACACCATGTTACGCTCCATCAAACTTCGAAGGCGAAGCATATTACAACCCTGAATCAGATGTGAGCGCTGCTGTATTATCTTGGACAGCACCAGAAAATCAGCCGCTCTATTACTACCTCTACTGCGAAAGCATAAGGGAAATCATACAAATAGACGGAATCTACACCTCATACTATCAAGAGCTTGAGCCAGGCGATTATGTCTTCAAACTCACAGCAGTTTACGAAGATTGCGAGTCAGACTATGCTCTTACACCTAACGGCGACGACTATGTCTTCATCGAACTCCCTGATCATACCTCAGTGTCGGAAATCGAATACGAGACAATCGTCAATATCGTTGAGATTCACAACATCAACGGACAGATTGTCAAGACCAAAAACATCAATGAGTTGAGCCAAGGTATTTACATCGTGAAAGGTGTGACAACAAGTGGCAAGACCATAGTGAGAAAAATCGTCAGATAATTGAACTAATAGTTTATTGTTAAAAAAAAGAGAAAGGGATGCCGGGCGGCATCCCTTTCTCACTACTACTTTTTTAACTTTACTATTTATAACTATTCTCTAGTTCTTTTTTAATTTGCAAGTTACTGCATAACCTGCACTAAATAATGATGACAAAGCATCAATCTATCCTGGGTTGATTGGGTCGGAGTATTTACCTCCGCCCCAATCATGATTAATACGTCATTTCTCCCCTGTGCGCTGACGCTCACGCACGTCATTAGTATTATTGAAATGGTTAATATGTTTTTTCTTCATCTTTCTTATATTGTTTATATTTCTGCTCATTACTTTCATCATCTTTTGGACGCGCAAAAATATAACAACAATACGACAAACGTTTTATTTTGCGTGTAAATCGTTTTATTCTAAAGGTAATTAATTTTATTTTGCGTGTAAAATTTTACTCTGCGTGTATTTGAAGGATGTATTCTTTGGGTGAAATATCCATTATACGCTTGAAAACCTGCGAGAATGCACTTCCTGATGAAAAACCAGAACTGATAGCGATCTGTTCAAGCTTCGCAGTGCTATCTGTCTTGAGCATTTCACATGCATGCTCGATACGCATAGTGTTGATGAGCTTATAAAATGATTGGTATTTGCTGCGAGCTATGACCTCACTGAGATAATTCCTATTGATATGCATTATGTCGATAAGGTCGTTCATGGTGATATGCTCCTCAAGATACAGAGCCTTGCTGCGGATGATCTCAACAAGCTTCTGTTCGGTCTCTTTGCAATATTTTTCCGACAGCCTGTATTTGGCAGGAGCATCAGATACCTCGGCTTCGTCTTTCTTTTTCAAAGTCTGAGGCAGTTTCTTTGAATTGCGATGCGGATTCAATGTATTTATTGCAAGCCACACATTCATTAAAATCAAAATCACATCACGCACAATTTTCGCAATTGGAGCATTGATGAGAAAACTCGCAATAAGAACCAAACAAATTACAAGAGGATGGTATTGTATACTCTTAGCAAATTTTACAGGGAAATCGCTGTCGTTGGAATATTCATTCTCGTCAATCTCTCGGATACTGCCCACCAGTCTCAATCTGCATCTGTCAAGCAGATAGATATACCATAAAACGACTATCACAACCACAACACTGGCAATCGTTTTAAATACTGGAGTAAATTCTATAATACCAAAGACAGGAAGCAGCAAACCCAACCAGCACAAAAACGCAGGCAGTTGGAAAACAAATAGCTTTTTAGGGGGTACAAAATCAAGGAAGAAGTATCCCTTTATGAGAACCACCATATACGAAATGATGAACATCATTGAGGCTCCGTTCACGCAAAATAAGACTTCTGGCTTGTATATAGTAAAGACAAACGGCAATTCGAGAACCTGCATCATATATATGTTAGCCAACGCATTATGAGCAGGATAGAGTTCTCCAAAAACCTCTTTATATGCATCCGGGACATAAAAACTCTTCAAGAGCCCGCCGTAAAGACATGTCGTGATATAAACCAGGTTTACAGAGTACAATACTATCGTTACAGTATCAATTACCATAAATCTCTATTCTCTTCATAGAATACAAAAAAAGAATCCTGTCATCCTCAACAGGATTCTCGTGGTGGAAACTGCTGGGTTCGAACCAGCGACCTCCTGCTTGTAAGGCAGGCGCTCTGAACCAACTGAGCTAAGCTTCCCTGCGCTTCATTTTTGCGAGTGCAAAAGTAGTGCTTTTTTCAATACACCCGACAATTATTCTTAAAAAAATTTTGAGCGGATTACGGGTCTCGAACCCGCGACCTGCAGCTTGGGAAGCTGCCGCTCTACCAACTGAGCTAAATCCGCGATTTTTATAGGCTGCAAAAATACAATTTTTTTTGATACTTTACGATTTTTAATAATTAAAAGATTTTTAATACCCTTTGCAGAAATGCGACTAGAAATGCGACCTACCACCAGGTACTGTGAGTATTTCGAAAAGGGTATTAAAAATCTAAATCACTAATTATTTTTTGTATCTTTGCAGAAAATAAATTTTACAACTATGATTATAGACAAAATAAGAAAGGCAATTGAAACCAGAAATTGGACGGTCACCAAAGCAAACGACTCCTGGTCGGTGTTTAAAATAATGTCGGAATTCGTCAACGGATATGAGACACTTTCACGAATCGGACCTTGCGTAGCCATCTTCGGCTCAGCCCGTATTAAAGACGACAATCCTTATTATCTGAAAGCTGAAGAGACGGCGTCAAAGCTCGTTGAGAAAGGCTTCGGCGTCATCACAGGCGGCGGTCCGGGCATCATGGAAGCAGGCAACAAAGGCGCTCACGAAGCCGGCGGCAAGAGCGTGGGTCTCAACATAGTGCTGCCTCATGAACAACACTCCAACCCATACATCGACAGCGACAAATCGATCAACTTCGATTATTTCTACATCCGTAAGACGATGTTCACCCGCTATGCACAAGGTTTCATAGCCTTCCCGGGCGGATTCGGCACCCTCGACGAGCTGTCGGAAGCTATAACGCTCATCCAAACCCACAAGATATCAAACTTCCCTATCGTGATGTTCGGCTCACAGTTCTGGGCTCCGTTAGTCAACTGGTTCCGCCAGACTCTACTCGACAATAAGATGATCAAAGAAGAAGACTTCAGCCTCTTCCATATAGTTGACGACGTTGACGAGGCTGTGAATATTATCGACGAGTTCTATAAGAAATACGAACTTAAACCTAACTTCTGATGTCAAGAGTTCTCATCATCGACGACGAGCCTGCCATCCGCAGAGCGATGCACGGCATATTGGAAAACGAAGGATATACTATCGCCGAGGCGGCGTCAGCCGTCGAGGCGATACCCATGCTTAACGACAACACCTTCGACGCCATATTCTGCGACATCAAAATGCCTCAGATGGACGGCATAGAGTTTCTCGAGAAAGCTAAAACGCTCACCGATACACCTATTATAATTATTTCCGGTCACGGAACAATAGACATTGCCGTCGATGCTATAAAAAAAGGCGCCTACGACTTCATCGAGAAGCCTATGGACCTCAACCGTATGCTCATCACACTGCGTAACGCCTTGGATAAAAACCGACTCGTCAATGAGACGAAGAAACTTCGCAACGTGGTAAGCAAACAATATGAAATGGTAGGCACCTCCCCTGCTATGCAGGAACTCAACGACATGATTGAGCGCGTGGCTCCTACCAATGCCCGCGTGCTCATCCTCGGCGAAAACGGCACCGGCAAAGAACTCGTTGCGCGTCAGCTGCACGAAATGAGTCCACGTAACAACGGTCCGTTTATCGAGGTCAACTGCGCTGCCATCCCATCAGAACTCATCGAGAGCCAGCTGTTCGGACACGAAAAAGGAGCTTTCACCTCAGCCATCAAACAGAAAAAAGGCGACTTCGAGCTTGCCGACAACGGCACATTGTTCCTTGACGAGATTGGCGACATGAGTCTCGCTGCCCAAGCCAAGGTGCTGCGCGCACTTCAGGAAAACAAGATAACCCGAGTGGGCGGCGAAGAAGAGATAAAAGTCGATGTCAGAGTGGTTGCGGCCACCAACAAAAACCTTCAGGACGAGATAGCCAAAGGCAACTTCCGTGAAGACCTCTACCACCGCATCAGCATGATAATAATGCGAGTGCCTCCACTGCGCGAACGACTCGACGACATACCTTTATTAATTAATAGCTTCGTGGTGAAATCTGCCAACGAGATGGGCAAGCCTATCCCGACATTCACTGACAAAGCCATCGAAGAACTGAAAAAACAGCAGTGGACGGGCAACATCCGCGAGCTGCAAAACGTGGTAGGTCGCCTTGTAATCCTCTGTGGCTCAACCATTTCCGAAGAAGATGTAAAAAAATACGTCTAAATTCGGAAAATTTTACTACTTTTGCACGATTTTTGATTAAAGAAATCAGCATAACATCTGGGGCTGACCGGTTTTGACAGCTTGTAGAAGGGTTATGTAAGCATACCGAGCCTCGCAGTGACGCTCGTAAATCTTGACTGCAAAAAATTAATTGGCGAAAATACTTACGCTCTCGCTGCTTAATCGAAGCACAGTAGATTGAAGCTTTATCCTTTCACAAGGTGAGAGGACGAGACATCTCGCGGATGGAGCCTCCCGATTCCGGTCCGGCAACGAGGTGCTCAGCAATTTCGGGATAGCGACGCGGAAACTCCGGCAACGTCGTGAAACTCAAGGAGATAAGGTTGCGATTAGGATGTCTGTTTCCTTGCACAACTCGAAAACCAACAACAGAATAAGTATGTAGAAAGCATAATTGTTCCTTGTTTGGACGAGGGTTCGACTCCCTCCAGCTCCACAAAAAGATCTTAGTCATTAGACCTTAGACCTTAGTAATTATTGCTAAAGTCTAAAGTCTAAGGTCTAAAGTCTAAAATGGCCCCGTAGTCTAATGGATAGAATTAAGGATTCCGGTTCCTTCGGTCCGGGTTCGAATCCCGGCGGGGTCACTTTTTTTTTGCAAAATAATATTTAAAAATGGAAACTTTTAAAGTAGGCGACAGAGTTAACTTCCTGAATGACAAAGGTGGAGGAGTTATTAGAAAGATTATAGACACCCGTATGGTTGAGGTTGAGATTGAAGACGGCTTCAATGTCCCGGTTTTGATTAGCGACTTGGTTTTAGACTTCAGAGCACAACCGACAAGACAGCAACAGATGGTCGACAACGTGCAGAAAGAGATTAAAAACCAGCAGATTATTGAAGAAGAGACAAAGAATGAAGCTCGCCGCAGTGAGTTGAGACGGTTTGCCCGAAATTCGGAGGAAGAAGGTATCTACCTCGCCTTTATTCCGCACGACCAACAGTGGCTGTTGACAGGACTTATTGACGTTGCTGTGGTAAACAACACTCCTGCCGACGCTTTGTACAGCTTTAATCTTAAAGAAGACGAAAAATATGCGAATATCGACTACGGTAGCATTGCACCATTTTCTAAAGTGGTGGTGGAAGCCATCTCGCGCGATGATATCGAACATTGGTGCGAAGGCGTGATACAGGTGGTGCTCTGTCAGGATGACATCGACTTCGTTTATCATCCGCTGCATGCACCGTTCTCGTTGCGCACCAGCCGTTTCTTCAAAGACGGAAGCTTCGTCGAATCTGGACTTCTGGGTGAGAAAGCCTTGATGGTCTGCCTATCAACCGCCACCGCTTTGAAAGGATCGGAGACCGATTACACCAAGCTGATGAAAGACGGGGTGATGCAGCCTAAGGCAAATAAAGACATCGTAAAAAAAGCTGCAGAAATCGACAAACACCAAACACAGCCAGGCGAAGCGATAGTCGACCTTCATATTGGCGAACTGGTCGACAATATCCTCGGAATGTCGAGCAACGATATTTTCAGGGTTCAGATCAATTATTTCAAGAAAATGCTTGACAGCGCAATTGAAAACGATTATTCCAAGGTGACGTTTATACACGGCGTCGGCAACGGCGTCTTGAAAAACGCCATTATTGAGGAGCTCAAGCATTACGAAAACACATCCAACAGGATGGCTTCGATTTCGAGATTCGGCGTCGGGGCTATCGATGTGATGATAAAAGAAAAATAAGCCGCATGTTTCCCTGGGGTGACAACCGTCGTTTCAACAGCTATTCCTCGTATTTCACGCGCGAGTTCGGCAGCCGCGTGCAGAAAATAAGCATCGACGCAGGTTTCTCTTGCCCTAATCGTGATGGAAAGATAAGCACTGGAGGCTGTACCTTCTGCTGTAACGACGCTTTCAACCCGTCGTACTGCCACCCGGAAAAGAGTATCCGCCAACAAATAGAGGAAGGTATCGGATTCCATCAGCGCCGCTATCGCCGCGCAAAGTCGTATCTTGCTTATTTTCAGGCATTTAGCAACACATACAAGCCTCTCGACGAGCTCGAAAAACTCTATCGTGAAGCCCTATCCGTCGACGGCGTCATAGGCCTTGTCATCGGCACCCGCCCTGACTGCATCAACGAGGAAACACTGGATATGCTGAAAAGTCTAGACGCCACGGTCATACTCGAATATGGGGTTGAGTCGGTCTACGACCAAACATTAACACGTGTAAACCGCGGCCATGACTTCGCCACAGCAAAAAAAGCCATCGAGCTTACACATAAATATGGCTTCCATTGCGGCGGACATTTCATTTTCGGTCTACCTGGCGAAACGCGAGAGATGATGCTCAATGCCGCAGACATCATCTCAGAACTGCCTCTCACTACCGTGAAATTTCATCAGCTACAGATATTTAAAGACACAAAAATGGCTGATGAATATATCGCCAACCCTTCTGATTTTCACCTGTTTACACTTGAAGATTATATTGAGTTCGTCATCGACTTCATAGAATGTCTGAATCCCGGCCTCGTCATCGAACGTTTCGCGGGCGAGGTGCCGCCACGTTATCTTGTTTCAAAACCCTGGCTCAACCTCCGCTACGACCAAGTGCTTTCATTAATTGAAAAACGCCTCGAAGAACGTAACACTTATCAAGGGAAAAAACACTTATCCTCCTTATCCTAATACTATGTATATCAAATCAAACCAGCTTTTTGAAGAATCTCATCCCGAGTCTCTATACAATTCTATTCCTCGCCCCATCATCCTTGCCGACAATCTCCTCACGCCGGATAACATGGGCTCGATGATTCGTCTTTCCGACAATATCGGGGCTTCAGAGATGATATTTCTCGGTGTGGAACCCACACACAGCCTCAGCAGGGTGAGAAAATGCGCCGCTTCAAGTAAAGACAACATAAAATGGTATTTCACCGAGGAGAATGATTTGCGTAAACTGGTACCATCAAATAAAAAAATCGTCGCTATAGAAACTGCGACGAATGCGACAAACATCTACGAGACCGAGCTTCCTGCTGATGCTGCATTCATCGTAGGCAACGAGAGTCACGGAATCCGTGAGGAAATCTTAAATCAATGTGATATGGTTGTTTACATCCCCATCCCTGGTCCAACCCGCTCACTCAATGTCTCCCACGCCGCCTCCGTCGCCCTCTTCGAATGGTACCGCCAGCAAATAAACGCTAAACAGTAAACGGTAAACAGTAAACGGTAAACAGTAAACGGTAAACAGTAAATAGTAAACCAAAAAGAAAGGACCCCTATCGGAGTCCTTTCTTTTTCTGCTCGTTTATTAATTCTCAAATATTACTTCACAACGACTCTCTGAACTGTTGTGTTGTTTGCGTTGTCGATAACGTTGAGGAAGTAGACACCTGTGCCGTAGCTGCTCAAGTCAACATTCACGTTCGAGTCGTTTGCGCGGACGATGTTCACGAGCTGACCAGCTGCGTTGTAGATAGAAACAACGTTGATGTTCTCGCCTTCAACTGTCACCATACCTGTTGTTGGGTTAGGATAGATGTTGAATGCGTTAGCTGCTGTCTCATTAACATTATCACCAGTGACTGTAAGTGTCAGTGGGATAGTAACTTCTGGATTCTCAGGATCGTTTGTGACGAAGATAATGTTAGCTGTCTTCACATCGCCTGCTGAGAGACCGATAGCGTTAACGTTAACTGAAACTTCATCTATTCCACCCATTGGGATTGAGCCTTCTGATTTGCTCAAGTTAGCCCATGTTGCTGAAACAGGAGCTCCCTGTACGTTTGCGCGGATTGCCATGCAGCCATAGTCTTGGCTCATGTTGTCAGGACCTGCTGATTCGAATGCGCCACCACCACCAACGCGGACGAAACCACTGTTAGGAAGGTATGAACCACCGTCAAATACCATTGCGTAGCCGCCAACTGCCTGTGTGTATTCGCAAGCAATCCAAACATTGTAACCTGTAATAGCGACAGGAGTGTCAAATGTTGCGGTTGTCCAGTCTGTATGGTTAATCTGGTTGTAAGGGATAACCTTTTCAGCAAGAACTTCACCTGGCTGGCCATACATACCCTGTTTGTAAACACGGAATGTAAGAGGAGTATTTGTTTCGAAACCGCAACCTGATTCTGAATCAACTGCAAAATATTCAACACTTACGATGTTGGCACCCATTGCTGAGCCGGCGTATGTTGAACCCGGGAACATAGCTGCTACTTCAACCAATTTTGGCTCTTCCCAGTCGTAGCCAACCAGTCTAGCGTTTTGTGATGGGTCAGCACCATAGTAAAGAACTGATGTATTTGAGCCACCTGTGCTTGTTCCAAAGTCAACCCATGCTGACCAGTCACCAAATGATGTGCCTTCTGCGTTGCTGATAACAATCTCTGTTGCTGTTGCATCATCTTCTGCTACAACTGCATCGATTTGATCAACGTTGAAGGTAAGAGCTGGAGCTGTGTCACCGCTAACCTTTGTGAAGCTGAAGTTATCAAGATAATACTCTGAAGTCGAAGCATTCATTGGTGGGAAGAAGTCCATAGCAGCAAGTTTTCTACCTACTGTAGCAGTACCCTGGCTGTTAAGGCTCCATGTCCATGTGTGAATCAAAACCTCTGACTCACCTGGTGCTGTGTAGTAGTACTCAGCAACGTCAGCATCGGTGTCAACATGCAAACGGAAGTGCATCCAGTCGTCATAAATTACGCTGAATGTAGCTGCATTGGAACCACCAGCGTGGATAACTGCTGTTCCAGGAGCTGATGTGCTGCTGCCTGACATGTGCAGATAGCTTTCCAAAGCCCATGTACTTCCTTGACCGTTGAAGTCATGGAGAATGTTGAAGTAACCGTTCTTACCCTGAGGAACCATGATGTCGAATTCGAGGTCATAAACACCGTTTTGTTCGTCACCAAGGAGCAAAACCTGGTCAACGCCATAGGTCAAATAACCGCATTTTGAGCCGTTGTATTCAGCAACGACACCGTCTTCGGCTGAGCCTGGTTGCTGGCTCCATGTTGTCCACCAGTCGTGACCTGCTGCCTGTGATGCAACAGCAATCTTGCTACCGGTTTCGTATTCCTCGAAACCATCACTAATAAGAACCTGTGGTTCTTGAGCCATTAAGCTTCCGAATAAAACGAGAAGCAATGAAAGTAAAGATACTTTTTTCATGTTGATTAAAATTTAGTTAAACATTAATTTCAAATTCCTAATTTGTTATTCATTTTGAGTTTGCAAATATAACAAGTTTTTTTTAATTACACTATCTTTTTTTAGTTTTTTTATTTCAAATATGCCAAAACAGAAACCTGTCCTGTAATGTCATCGCCCATCTCCACCTGAATATCAGCGTCAAGAGGTAAGAAAAAATCAACACGCGAACCGAATTTTATCATACCAAATTCCTTGCCAACCTCCGCCTTGTCGCCTTCTTTGACATTACAAACAATTCTTCGCGCCATGACACCTGCCACCTGTCTGAACAAGACCTCCCTACCCTTTTCATCCCTGACAGCCATAGAGTTTCGCTCGTTCAACTCAGATGATTTAGGATTAATGGCAAACATTTTTTTGCCCGGATGATATTTCACATAACTCACCACACCGTCAATCGGGAACCAGTTCACATGCACGTCATAAGCCGACATGAAAACCGATATCTGAATCCTCTTATCGTGAAAATACTCTTTCTCCTCAACCTCCTCAATGGCAACGATTTCACCGTCAGCGGAAGAGACAACAGCATTTGCCTCATGCGTGATTTTCCGATTCGTAGGAACCCTGAAAAATGTGATTGACCAAACAACAACAATTACACCTATTATAATAAGTCCGGCCAATATCATCCAATGGTTATTTTCAAAAACAGCGTTAAGCAACATCGCAGCAGACACAATTACCAGAACGATAACCGTGAAAACCGTCGCAATAACACCATAACCTTTTTTGTGTATATACATATAATATATTGATTTACAATAACATCAAATAACAATAAACAAACGGAACCGCCAAAAACGTGGCATCGAATCTGTCGAGTATGCCGCCATGCCCAGGAATCACATTGCCGGAATCCTTCACCCCGGCCTGACGCTTCATCATCGACTCGCACAAATCACCCAAACTGCCGAAAACAACAACAACCATTGCCATTCCCATCATTTTCCAGTCATCCATCATCTTTAACCAATAATGGTTGACAAAAAACGCAGTTAAAATCGTCATTATCAAACCTCCCATGCTGCCTTCAATGGTTTTTTTCGGAGATATACGCTCAAAAAGCTTATGCTTTCCAATAGCCATTCCTGTTAAATATGCAAAAATATCGTTTATCCATATCAAGCAGAATAGCATGATTATCAAATACTTACCAGCGATTGTGTCGACTGGCGCATTTCTATACAGTTTCATCATCAAGATGCAGGGCAACGCAACGAAAAACATTGCAGTCCAACAACTTACGACAACTTTTTCAAACGAATATTTTGTCGAGAATAATGCTATTAAAACAGGTACCAATAGCAGAATCACTTGCAAGACATGTGCAATCGACGGGAAAATGACGCTCAACGCGAAAAACAGCGTTGGAAGAATGATAACCCATGGTGTCAAAGTGTTTTTTTCTTCTTTTAGCATCAGCTTGCTAACTTCTTGAGAACCAATGGATACCGTCACAAACATCACTGCGAAAAAAGCCCAATAATTCAAAAGTATGCTTCCGATCACTACGATCACAAACAGACTTCCGAATACCGTTCTTTTTGCCAAGTTACTCATTTTTACATCATTTTAACCTGCAAATATACAAATTTTTATTCTATCAACAAAAAATATACACTTTTCTACTTCTAACTACACTCTTAACTCTACACTCTTAACACTTAACTCTCTTCGCCTCCTGCCACAGTGCCTCCATTTCATCAAGTGTCATATCAGCTACACTTTTACCAAGTTCTCTCGCCTTCTCCTCAATATACGTAAACCGCTTTTTAAACTTGGCATTGGCATGTTCCAGTGCTGTGTCGGCATTCACTTTTATGAATCTTGAATAGTTTACGAGAGCGAACAGAAGGTCGCCAAATTCCTCGTCTTTCCGTTCTATTGGTCCGTCGTTTTTCACCTCTTCCTGCAGCTCGTTCATCTCTTCGAGAACCTTCTCCCAACACTCCTCTTTGTTCGGCCAGTCGAAACCAACGCCCGAAGCCTTGTCGGTCATGCGGTAAGCCTTCAAAAGTGGCGGCAAACCAGCGGGGACACCACCCAAAACGCTCTTGTTTCCCTCTTTCTTTATCTTTATCTTCTCCCAGTTTTCAAGCACTTCCTCAGCCGATTCCACCTTCACGTCACCGTAAATATGCGGATGGCGGATGATAAGCTTGTCGCAGATGCTGTTTATAACGTCTGAAATGTCAAAAAGTCCACGCTCATCGGCAATTCTTGCATAAAAAACAATGTGCATAATCAAATCACCGAGTTCTTTTTTAACATCTTGATAATCAGAAGCTAAAATCGCCTCACTCAACTCATACGTCTCTTCAATCGTAAGATGACGCAAACTCTCAATAGTCTGTTTTTTGTCCCATGGGCAGCCTTTTCTCAAGTCGTCCATGATATCCAAAAGCCTCTTAAAAGCCTCTAAACGTTTATCCATTATTAAAATTTTTTGCAAATTTACAATTATTTTCGTCTTGTTTTTTATTATTTTTGCGCCATGAAAAACTTTTTTAAATACGCTATATTATCCTTGTCTTTTTTGTTGATTATCAATAATTTATCAGCAAAAACCAATGATACTATCATCAAACCGAACCTTCAGATAGAGTTTCGTGCAAGTCATGGATTCATCATTTGCCATCACCCTGAGATGAAGGTATTCAGCTCTCATCTACCGCTTTTCGAGTTGAATCTGCAACAAGTCACATTTGGAAGAAAATCATGGCAGTCGAGGTCAAATTATCCTGCTGTCGGTGTCAGTTTGCTTTACACCGGATTCGGCGAACAACCTGAGCTCGGCAGGGCTTTCGCCATCATACCGCACATGACTTTCAACTGTTTGAAAAGCGCCAGACACCAGATCAATTTTAAACTTGGTATAGGTTTAGGCTACCTCACACAGAAATACGACGTCGTCGACAACCCCAAAAACACTTTTATCGGCTCGCATTTTAACGCTGCAATCAACATCGCCGCTGATTATAGCTATATGATTACCAATCGTTTAGGCGCGTCTGCTTTTATTGGATTCACACATTTTTCCAATGGTTCGAGTCGCACGCCAAACAACGGTATTAACCTTGCTCATGCTGGTGTCGGCGTGAAATATTTCCTCTGCGAGCCAAAACAACGCCTCCCTAAAGAACCAACTGATAATCAACAATATAAGAGCTGGGAAAAGAAAAATCTATCGTTTACATTCGCTTTTTCTTATTCACTGAAAGACATTGACGATTATTTGGGCTACGGCAGGTCATGGTCAGTTCTCAATTTTCACGTCAATGCTTTGAAACGCCTCACTGAGATGAGTAAGGTCGGTATCGGCTTTGACCTCGTTTACGACTACACTGATAAAGAAATACTACGTAAGAAAGGCATTGGTTTTACTGATGTTGAGATATTGAAACCAGGTATCAGCGCCGCTTATGAGTTGGCTTTCGGTCACACCTCGTTCATCATCAACTTCGGATGCCATATCGCAGGTAAAGACTTATGCGAAGGTCGTGTTTATCAGAAATTAGCAATGACACAGAGCATCTGGAAAGGCATGTTCGCCACCATTTCGCTCACCACCCATTATGGTTGGGCAGATTATATAGGTTTTGGTATTGGTTATAGAATTAATTAAAAATGACACGTAAATTATTGATTATATTGATATTATGTACTTTTGCATCGTTCTCTTCATGCAAAAAGGCACCACTTACTGTCGGTTCAATCGTGACAGAGGTCCGCGAACTTCCCGATTTCCGCGAAGTGCATGTTAATGATAATATCAACATCTCACTCGTACGCTCCGACACTTGCTATATCGAGATCACGACAGGCAAAAACATCATCGACAATATCACATGTGACGTCAATAACGGAGTGCTAAATATCTGTAATACAACAACTTTAAACTGGTTAAGACCATACGATTACAAACTTGAAGTTACCTTGTATTTCAAAGATATAGCCAATTTCATCTTTGCCTCGTGTGGCACTTTGGTAACGAAAAACAACTACACCGGACCGCAGGTTTTACCGGATTTTTATCGTTTTGAAATACATGGCGGTTCTGGCGACGTCGACCTTAACATCAATAATTGCGATGACTTTCGTGTTGTTTACCACCAAGGTACAAGTCGCGTCAACCTACATGGGGAAAACAACAAAAACTTTGTAATTTATAAAAGAAGTTATGGCATCATTGATGCTCGAAACTATAATGCTGAGACAGTAAACGTGACAACTGATTCGGCAAGCGACTGTTTCATAAGCGCCAGCAAAGGCATTGAAGCTACAATAAACGACCTCGGAAATGTATATTATAAAGGTGACCCAGAAAACATCCAGGTCACCTATGGGGAATTTGCCAAAGGGAAGCTCCTACCTTTATATTAAAATTTTTAATGCCATTTTCGAAATGCTCACAGTACCCTGTGGTAGGTCGCATTTCTGAAAATGGCATTAAAAATTTATAAATATCAAGGTTTAGTAAGCCTTGGCGAATATCACTCTTCTCTTCGAAGGTTTTCCTGAGAATACGTCGACACCGTCTTCGTAGTCGTCGTCAAGTGGGATGCAGCGTAATGTAGCCTTTGTCTCCTCCTTGATAGCGAGCTCTGTTTCGGTTGTGCCGTCCCAGTGTGCGTAAGCGAATCCACCGTTTTCGATAACTTGTTTGAATTCGTCCCATGTGTCGACACGGTGTGTGTTAGCCTTACGATATTCAAGAGCTCTGTTGTATAAGCTATCCTGAATCTCGTCGAGCAAACCGAGGATATGGTCTTCCATCTCAGCCTCTGAAATCGACTGTTTTGTCAAGGTGTCGCGGCGAGCGATCTCCACTGTCTGGTTCTCAACGTCGCGTGGACCTGCTGCGAGACGTACCGGCACGCCTTTCATCTCCCATTCAGCGAATTTGAAGCCTGGTTTCTGAGTGTCGCGGTCGTCGAATTTCACTCTAAGTCCCTTAGCCTCAAGACGTTGCTTCATCTGAGAGCAGTAATCGAGAACAGCCTGCTGCTGGTCGTCGGTCTTATAGATAGGAACGATAACAACCTCGATTGGAGCGACCTTTGGAGGCAGCACGAGACCGTTATCATCTGAGTGAGCCATAATCAAAGCACCCATCAGACGTGTTGAAACGCCCCATGATGTTGCCCATACGTATTCGAGTTTATTCTCTTTATTAAGATACTTCACGTCGAATGCCTTAGCGAAGTTCTGACCGAGGAAGTGTGAGGTACCGGCCTGCAATGCCTTGCCATCCTGCATCATAGCCTCGATGCAGAATGTCTCAACAGCGCCTGCGAAACGCTCGTTAGCTGATTTGATACCGCGGATAACCGGGACAGCCATGTATTTCTCGGCGAAATCAGCGTAAACGCCCAGCATTTTCTCGGCTTCAGCCATAGCTTCTTCACGTGTGGCGTGAGCGGTATGACCTTCTTGCCACAGGAACTCTGCTGTGCGGAGGAACAGACGTGTACGCATCTCCCAGCGCACCACGTTAGCCCACTGGTTGCACAAAATCGGGAGGTCGCGGTAGCTCTTGATCCAGTTACGATATGTGTCCCAAATGATTGTCTCTGAAGTAGGACGCACTATCAACTCTTCTTCCAGTTTTGCCTCAGGATCGACGACAACGCCCGGTCCGTCTGGGTTTTTCATCAAGCGGTAATGCGTAACGACGGCGCATTCCTTAGCAAAGCCCTCAACGTGGCTGGCTTCCTTGCTGAAAAAACTTTTTGGAATGAAAAGTGGGAAATAAGCATTGACGTGACCAGTGTCCTTGAACATCTTGTCGAGAGCATCATGCATAAACTCCCAAATAGCATATCCGTAAGGCTTTATCACCATACAACCTCTCACTGCGGAACCCTCCGCCAACTCGGCTTTATTCACGATATCATTATACCATTGTGAATAATTTTCTTGACGTGTTGTAATTTCTTTTGCCATTTTTAAAAGTTTGGTACGATTTTTGTTAGTTTTTCAGTGTGCAAAATTACAAAAATTTTTGCAAAGTAATAATAAAAAGTGAATTTAATATGAAAAGGAGTTTCATCATCATCGCAGCCGCAACAGTGTTGTTAACTGCTTGTGCATCAAGCAATAACGTCATCAACGACGATGCGTATTATTCACCATACGACAGTGATTCGCAGAGCGACAAGTCCCTCGTGACCTCAAATTACGGCTATTTCGACAACAACTCAGTGAAATCGGAAAAGAGTAACAACCAGGATAAAACGAGCAAAATTTATAAAGATTATGCCGTTACGGACAGCATCGACAGAGTTGTAGACACCGTTTACATCGTTGACGAGGCTCCTGAGACCCGTGTAACTGTTGATTTTGGCGTAGGTTTTGGAGTAGGATTCGGAGTCGGTTACGGCTATTGGGACCCATTTTGGGATCCGTTCTGGTATCCGGCATACAGACCTTATTGGGGCTACAGCCCATATTACTGGGGTTATGCATGGGATCCTTACTGGGGATGGGGCGGCTATTACCCATATTATCCTCCATACTATCCTTATCACCCATACTATCCACTAGGACCAGGTTATTACAATTATTACAACCACAGCCATCACGGGACACATCACGGTGGTATAAACACCTATAATAATAGTGGTCGCAGAGCATCCGGTCATAATAACGGCGGCGGAAACAGCGCTGTGAGCAGCAGAAGAAGCGCCGATCATCATAACAATACAGCAGTAAGCAACCGCGAGAGCTCAAGACGTTCTTCAGACAACATTTCACGTCCAACGAACAGCTCTGCAAGAAGATCGGATCAGACGACAACAAGACCGACTCAGTCGACAACAAGGCCAAGTCAATCAACAACAAGACCAAGTCAGTCAGCAAGCAGACCGAGTCAGTCGACAACGAGACCAAGTCAGTCGACGACGAGACCGTCTTCACAGAACAAGACATATACTCCTGCGAACAGCAACCGTCAGTCACGTTCAAGTTCGGAATATGTCAGACCGCAGAGAAACAACACCACGACGACAAGACCTAACACTAACACCACCAGAAGCAACACCAGCGCTCCAAGAAGCAGCGGCAGTTATAACTCAGGCTCACGCGGTGGCAGCGTTGGAGGTGGCGGCATTCGCGGCGGTGGCGGCGGAGGAGGCCGTGTTGGTGGCGGCAGAAGATAACATTCTCTCCGTCATTTCGACTGAAGCGTAATGCAATGCAGCGAAATGGAGAAATCCTTGTTTAACGGAATTATTAAGTTGTTTACAAAAAAAAGTTCCCGACAATCTCAAAACGACAACAAACAATTAACATTAATGAAATGAAATTAGAGATGAAAAAGATATTTTTGACAATAATGATATTAGCGCCAATGTTTATGATGGCGCAAACTGACAGCGACATGTTTGATTTCTCCTCGATTTATTATCAGGGAACAGCAAAAAGCGCCGCAATGGGCAACGCAATGGGCGCCGTCGGCTCCGATTTCTCAGCAATAGCGATAAACCCGGCAGGATTAGGACTTTTCCGCAAATCGACATTCGTGTTCACTCCAGATTTCTATGCCATATCGACGGAATCGGACTACAAAGGCAGCTACGGCTCCGACAGAGCTTTCAAAGTGCCAGTGAACAATATTGGTCTCACATGGACACAGGAATTCAACAACGGCTCGCTCAAATCAGCAAGTTTTGCGATTGGCATTAATAGATTAAACAACTACACCTTCCAATCTTACGTAGACGGCAACAATCCAAACACCTCGCTAATTGATGCGTATATCGAAGAATTATACCAAAACGGCATTTACAACGACTACGCATTGGAAGATTATTCTCCAAACGGCATATTCCCATTATGGGAGACATATCTCCTTGATTTTTATGATGACAACACAATCGACAGCCAAGTCCCGCAAGGTGGTTTGAACCAGCAGTTTGGAATGAGCAAGCGCGGCTCGTCACGTGAATTCAACTTAGCGGCCGGATTCAATTTCAACGAAAAGGTTTTCTTGGGTGTGTCTGTCAACATACCTTATTTTAACAAAACAGTAACCAAGCAGTATAAAGAAATCAACCTCAACGCCAGCGATAATTTCAGAAACTGGGCCCAGGAAGAAGTTGTTAAAAACTCAGGAACGGGTATTAACGCCAAAATCGGAGCTATCTTCTACCCTGTTCAATGGTTACGAGTCGGAGCGGCTTTCCACACACCTACTATATATAAGGTGGAAGAGAGCTGGGGCACCGAGACATGGTCATCATTCAACAATGCAGGTTACAACTACATCTCACCTACGGGAGTATATACCTACACAGTGACCACGCCTTATCGTCTGAATGCCAGTGCCGCCTTCATATTCGGCAATTTCGGAATGATTACTGCCGATTATGAATTAGTGGACTACAGCAAGATGCGTGCATCAAGTTATGATTATAACTACTCGGGGTTCAACAACTACATCCGCAAGACATACAGCACCACATCTAACGTCAGGTTGGGTACCGAATGGCGTTGGCAGACCATGGCATTCAGAGCAGGTTACGCCTTCTACGGAAGTCCTTTCGGAATGAATAAGACAGACTACAGAACGGATTCATATTCTTGCGGTTTTGGCTTCACATATCATGTTTTCACGCTTGATTTAGCTTACGTGTTCAGTCAGCGTCACAACTCATACCAACTGTATGAGCAATACTCTGAATATCCTGCATTGTACGGTCAGAACAATGAATTTACTGACGACACAAAAGTAAAAGAGACGACCAACATCAATCAGGTGGTCATCTCTTTCAAGTTCAGATTAGACTGATAGGATCAGTTCTTTGCGTTGTATTGGTCGATGATATCTTGGTCGACCAAGATACGGCCGCAATATTCGCACACGATAATCTTCTTGTGGATACGGATATCGAGCTGGTGTTGTGGTGGGATTTTGTTGAAGCATCCGCCGCAGGCATCACGCTCGATTTTCACGACTGCCAAACCGTTACGGGCACCTTTTCTGATGCGTTTGTAAGCGGCGAGCAGACGGTCTTCGATCAAAGCTTCGCTTTCCTTAGATTTCTCGACGAGTTCCTCTTCTTCTTTTTCTGTCTCTTCAACGATTGAGTTGAGTTCTGACTGTTTCACCACGAGGTCGTTTTTACGCTCTGCGAGTTTCTTTTCTGTAGCCTCAAGATTTGTCTTGATATCCTCGATTTTGATAGTCGCATCTTTGATTCTCTTTTCGCAAAGCTGAATCTCAAGTGATTGATACTCAGTCTCTTTTGTCAAAGAATCATATTCACGGCTGTTACGAACGTTATTCTGCTGTTCTTCGTATTTCTTAATCAAAGCCTGTGTTTCTTTGATTTTGATTTTGTAGTTAGTAACGTCGGTGTTGAATTTTTTCAGGTCGGCGTTGTAATTCTCAATACGGGTTTCGAGACCGGCGACTTCGTCTTCAAGGTCTTGCACTGCTTCTGGCAACTCGCCGCGCACGATGCGGATTCTATCTATCTTGGAATCAATCTGTTGCAAGGTGTAAAGTGCAACCAACTTTCTTTCAACGGTAACTTCAATCTGTTCTTCCTCGTTGAGTTTAATTTCTTGATTATCAGCCATTTATGTTAAATTTAATATTTATACAAAATAGTTTATCGAGTTAGTTTTAACGCTCGAAATTGAAACTGCAAAGTTACAAAATTTTTTAATAATAGCATCAGCAATTAATTCTTTTGTAAATTGTTCTGTTTCATAATGTCCCGCATCGACGAGAAGAAGTTTGCCATCGGCCTCGAAAAAGTCGTGATATTTCACGTCGCCAGTGATATAAGCGTCTGCGTTACAATGCTTTACGTTATCAAGCAAGAAAAAGCCGGAGCCGCCGCAGACCGCCACTTTTTTAATTTTTTTACCTAAAAAATCGGAATGGCGAAGAGCTTTTGCGTTAAGATTTTTTTTCACGAGAGTCAAAAATGCGGTCTCATCGAGGGCATTATCCAACTCCCCCACCATGCCTCCGCCGGTCAACACGTCGTCATCGGTCTTAATCGGCTCCAAAATCTCAAGATTTTTCAGCCCGATTTTATCTGCAAGCCATTTACTAACACCGAGATAGCTATTGTCGAGATTAGTGTGCATGCAAGCGATTGCGATGTCATGTTTTATCGCCTTGATAATAGTTCTTTCGATCGTATTTTCAGGCAAAATATGCTTCAGCGGACGATAAATCAGCGGATGATGGCTAATCACAAGATGAAAACCTTTTTCTATCGCCTCGTCAATAACTGCTTCGGTCACGTCAAGAGTTATTAAAGCCTTGTCTATCAGCATATTAGCATCACCGACAAGAAGTCCGGCATTATCCCATGACTCCTGCCATTTGAGAGGTGCGATATCAGTAATACATCCGACTATTTCACTAACTTTATTCATTTCAAAAATTTTCGCTAAAATAATAAAAATAATGATGCACGAATCAAAAATAATTTGTATATTTGTACGTTTGTATTTAAAATTGACCGATGAACAGATTATTAGCACCATTATCATGGCTATATGCGATTGTTTTGTACATTCGCCATTGGCTATATGACAGTGGGATATTGAAATCGAAAAGTTTCAGTGTTCCTACAATCTGCATCGGAAATCTCGCGCTCGGCGGAACTGGCAAAACGCCTCATACTGAATATCTTATCAGGCTTTTGAAGGACAAAGCGAATGTGGCTGTATTAAGCAGAGGCTACGGCAGAAAAACAGAAGGTTTCATCCTTGCGAACGAAGACTCTATGGCAGAGCAAATTGGCGATGAACCACTACAATACAGATTAAAATTCAACAATATAACAGTGGCTGTCGACGAAGACAGATGCGAAGGCGTTTATCGTCTGATGCGTCAAGAAAAGGCTCCGGACGTCATTCTTCTCGATGACGCTTATCAGCATAGAAAAATAAAACCGGGAATCAACGTACTTCTTACCGAGTATTACAATATTTACAAAAAAGATATGCTCATCCCGGCAGGAAAGCTTCGTGACATAAAATGCGCCGCTAAACGTGCTGATATTATTATAGTTACGAAATCGCCGAGGGTGCTTTTGCCATACGACAAACGCGATGTGGTACAACTCATCGATGCGAAACCATATCAGAAAGTTTTCTTCACTTATATTGATTTTCAAGGACTTAAGCCAGTCAACAATACTGCAAAAAAGACGGTATTGCAGGACATGAAATCGGTTTATCTGTTTTGTGGCATAGCCAATCCATATCCACTTGAAGATTATTTAAAGAGAAAATACAACACATTGATTACCAAATATTTCGACGACCATCATCATTTTAATGACAATGATATTGATATTATTTTGGATGGTTACGACAGTGTGATTGGCAAAAACAAAATCATTGTAACGACTGAAAAAGACTTAATGCGATTAACAAACTCTTCGTTTATCAACAGGTTTGAGAATGTGCCTTTATTCACCATTCCGATCGAGGTACATTTCAATGACGAGATAGAAGAGGATATATTTAACAATTTGATTTTGAACTATGTTGGAAAAAATTTTTGAGACAGTAGATTTTATCAAATCTAAGACTAACGGTTTTGAGCCGGAGATAGGTATAGTTTTAGGTTCGGGTTTGGGCGGATTGGTAAATGTAATGGAAGTTCAATATACAATACCGTTTGCAGATGTCCCTAATTTCCCGATATCGACAGTGAAAGGCCATAAAGGGCAGTTGGTTTTCGGTACTATTAGTGGACGCAAGGTGGTTGCCATGCAGGGCCGTTTCCATTATTATGAAGGATACAGCACCGCGCTTATCACCTTCCCTATTAGAGTTATTAAATATTTGGGAGCCAAGCTGTTAGTGCTTTCAAACGCCAGCGGCGGCATCAACCCGAGTTTCCGTGTAAGCGATATTATGTTCATCACAGATCATATCAACCTGTTGCCTAACCCGCTCATCGGCAACAATGACGAGCGCATAGGCACACGTTTCCCAGACATGAGCGACGCATACGACCAAAGGTTGATTGTTTTGGCCGACGATGTCGCTAAGAAGTTGGATATACATATTCAGCACGGTGTTTACGTTGCAGATTCAGGTCCTTCGTATGAGACGCCTGCCGAATATCGTTACTATCGCATAATAGGTGGCGACTGCGTGGGAATGTCAACGGTGCCTGAGGTCATAGTGGCACGCCACTGCGGACTTACAGTTTTTGCTGTGTCAGTTATAACAGACCTTGGCGGACAGGAGATACCTGTTGAAGTCACACACGAAGAGGTGCTCAACGCAGCTAATGTGGCAGAGCCGAAGATGACAGCAATTATACAAGAGATGTTTAAACGCCTTGACGAGATTCAACTCTGATGATTTACTTTGCAACAGATTTCCACCTCGGTGTACCGACCCTCGAAGACAGCCAGCGACGGGAGAAAATGCTTCTCGAGTTTCTTGACTCCATCAAAAAAAACTGCGAGGAGCTGTTCCTTATGGGCGACTTGTTCGATTTCTGGTATGAGTACAAAACGGTGATTCCGAAAGGTCATGTAAGGCTGCTTGGAAAGCTCGCCGAGTTTATCGACAGCGGCATCCCAGTGCATCTCTTTGCAGGCAACCACGACCTTTGGACATTCTCGTATCTGCAGGAAGAGATTGGCATTCAGGTGCATAGAGATCCAGAAATAATGGTGCTAAAGGGCAAGAAATTCCTTTTGGTTCATGGCGACGGCCGTGGTGAAGGCGACGGTGGCTACAAATTCCTGAAGAGCGTGTTCGAAAACAGGCTCTTACAATGGTGTTTCCGTCATATTCACCCTGATTTTGGAATAAGAGTGGCGTTGAAATGGTCTCATAATCATAGAGTTAAGAAACTGAAGAAGGAATCGGAAGGCAATTTCTATAAAGATGTTGAGAACACCCGACTTTACAAATATGCGAAGGCTGAATACGAGAAAGACCCAACGATTGATTTCTTCGTGTTCGGGCACCAGCACAAGCCGATGCAGTACAAAACCGGTGAGCACGCAGTGACAACGGTGGTTGGAAACTGGATCTGGGATTACACATACGCGGAGTTCGACGGTGAGACGATGTCCCTCCGTCATTTCGACCGAAGCGAAATGAAATGGAGCGCAGTGGAGAAATCTCCTGCAAAATAGAAACTGATTAATTGAAGGAGATTTCTCGATTTCGCTTCGCTACACTCGAAATGACAACAAAAATGAACAATTTAAAATTAAATAATATGAATAAAATACAAAGTTACATTAAGGAAAACGAACAGCGTTTTTTGGACGAGTTGTTCGGACTGATTAGAATTCCGTCTATTAGCTCGGAATCAGCACATAAGCCGGATATGATTAAGGCTGCGGAATATTGGAGAGACAGCATCTTGAAGGCCGGCGCCGACAAGGCTGAAGTGATGCCGACAGAAGGAAACCCAATCGTTTACGGCGAGAAGATCATCGACCCAAAGAAGCCGACAGTGTTGGTATACGGTCATTACGACGTGATGCCTGTCGACCCTATCGAGCTGTGGCACACCGACCCGTTTGAGCCAGTCATCAAAGACGGCAAGATATGGGCTCGCGGTGCTGACGACGACAAAGGCCAGGCTTTCATGCATGCCAAGGCATTTGAGACCATGATGCAGACCGGCACACTCCCCTGCAATGTAAAATTCATGCTCGAAGGCGAGGAAGAGATTGGCTCGGGCAGCCTGTCAAAGTGGATAGAAGAATACAAAGACCTCGTAAAAGCCGATGTCATCTTGGTATCTGACACCAGCATGATATCACACGATACACCTTCTATCACAACAGGATTGCGTGGTCTGGCATACTGGGAAGTGGAAGTGACTGGTCCTAACGCCGACTTGCATTCAGGACTGTTCGGCGGCGCTGTCGCCAACCCTATCAACACTTTGTGCGAGATGGTAGCCGGTGTGATGGACGAGAACAACCACATCACCATTCCTCATTTCTATGACGATGTCGTGGAGTCATCAGCTAAAGAACGCGAGATGCTCAATATGGCACCATATAACGAGGAAGAATTCAAAAACTCATTGGGTGTCAAGGCTTTACGCGGTGAGAAAGGATACACCAAGATTGAGCGCGTCGGTATCCGTCCGACCTTCGATTTATGCGGAATCTGGGGCGGTTACACTGGCGAAGGCTCAAAGACAGTGTTGCCATCGAAGGCTTACGCCAAGATTTCGTGCCGTTTGGTGCCTAACCAAGACCACGAGAAGATCGGCAAGCTGTTTAAGGAATATTTCGAGAGCATAGCTCCTGATTATGTGACAGTTAAGGTTACTACGTTGCATGGCGGCGAGGCCTACGGCTGCCCTATCAAGCTTCCGGCATACAAGGCGGCGGAGGAGGCATATCTCGACACCTACGGCAAGCTGCCTATCCCGATGAGAAGCGGCGGAAGTATCCCGATTATCGCAAGATTCGAGAAGGTGTTGGGAATCAAGTCTATCCTGATGGGATTCGGATTAGGAGAAGATGCTATCCACTCGCCTAACGAGAATTACAGACTCGACCACTTCTTCAAGGGAATCGAGACGATAGTGCAGTTCTATCAGCATTACGCAGGGAAATAATCTCACAGATTACACAGATTAGCACAGATTAAAAAAGTAGAGACGCCATATTATGACGTCTCTACATTGTTTTTATCTATTTTTAACTTTATTCGTTAATGTTCCTTACCGAGACTCCGTTTTTGAAGTTCTCGAGGCCTTCTTTGAGGAACTGGACGAAGCCGTCTTTGTCGAGGTTGTAGGCGCGTGGCTCGTGGAGAAGCTCGCCATTGTGGCCCATCAGGCAGTAATATGGCTGGGCGTTGGTGCCAAACCTGGTGATTTGGAAGTCGGCATATTTACGACCGATGGTCTTCTTCATCTTGCCGTCACCGCCAACGACCCATTCTTCTTCAGGGAGTTTGGTCTTGTCATCGACGTAAAGCGCCACGATGATATAATCTTCACGCAACATCTTTAAGACGCGCGGATCACTCCAAACGTTAGCCTCCATCTCACGGCAGTTGACGCATCCGTGACCGGTGAAGTCGACGTAAAGCGGCTTGTTTTGTGCTTTTGCGCAAGCGAGAGCCTGTTCATAATCGAAGTAACCTTTCAATCCGTGAGGCAGATGGAAGATATCGTTGAAACGTGGTGACTCGCAGAGCTCAGTATTTGTTTGAGCCACATTTTGCTGGGCTTGAGCTGCAGGAGCAGCCTTCATATTCTGCTGGATATATTCGATAACCTTGTCAGCATTCTCCTGATTGATACGTTTGAGGTCGAAATCGAGGGTCTGTTGTGGTGGCAGATAGCCTGAGAGAGCCTTAAGAGGTGCACCCCACATGCCAGGGATCATATAAACCACGAATGTAAAGGTTATGATACTCAATATCAAACGGCCGACACCGATATGCTCGACCGGGTCGTCGTTTTTAAACTTGATTTTGCCCAAAAGGTAGAATCCAAGCATTGCGAAGCACACGATCCAGATGCCGAGATAGACCTCACGATCGAGTAAATGCCAGTGGTATGTCTGGTCAGCGACGCTCAAGAACTTGAAGCCGAGAGCGACCTCGATGAAACCAAGGATGACCTTCACTGTGTTGAGCCAGCCACCGCTCTTTGGCAGATTTTTCAGCATCGACGGGAACATCGCAAAGAGTGCGAACGGCAATGCAAATGTCACTGCATAGCAGAACATGGTGAGAATCGGGGTCCAGAACTCACCTGAAGTTGACTTGATAAGCACTGTACCGACGATAGGTCCTGTGCAGGCGAATGACACCAAAACAAGGGTCAGAGCCATGAAGAACACGCCGGCGAGACCTTTCTTCTCGGAGTTGGAATCAGATTTGTTGACAAGGCTGCTTGGAAGCACGATTTCGAATGCTCCGAAGAATGATGCAGCAAACACCATAAACACCAGGAAGAAGATGATATTCGGGAGCCAGTGTGTTGACAGCCAGTTGAAGATATCGCCAGTGACGCTGTCGCCGCCGAAGAGCCATGTCACCATGATGATGACTGCGATTGGCAGAGTGTAAAGCAACACTATGAATACGAAGTACATAATGGCTTTGAAACGGCCAGCAGCCTTATTCTCGCTTCCATGGAGGAAGAACGACACTGTCATAGGAATCATCGGGAAGACGCAAGGAGTAAGCAATGCTGCCAAGCCCCAAAGAATTGCCTGAAGAATCATTGAAAGCAAGCTGTCGCCTTCTTTAGCTTCAGCATTTGCTATAGTTCCGCCATCGAGGTTTATGTCAAACTCCACTTGGGTTGGAGGCAGGCACATACCATCGTTGCAAACCATGAATTCCAGCTCACCTTTCACTGCAACCGGTTCTTTTCCAAGCACTTTCACTTTCTGAGTGAATATAGCCTCTTTCTCAAAATAATTCAATTCGATACCGAAAGCATTGTCATAATGGACAATTGCCTCGCCCTCTGTCACCTCGCCTATTCTTTCATATTTTGAATCTTCTGCGAACAGGAATGTTGTCGGGATTGGCCCTTCTCCTTTAAGATTTTGTGAATAAATGTGCCATCCTGCTTCGATTTGTGCCTTGAAAATAACATTATACTCGTTATTTCCCAGCGACTCCGTCGAGAAGCTCCATTGCACAGGATCATAAATCTGGGCAACCGACGCAAAAGGCATCATTAATGCGAAAAACGCCACTAAAATAATTGTAAGTTTCTTCATAACTCGTTATTCTTCAATAATTTACAAATTGATTAAAGTTTTATTTCGGGTTACAAAGATAATAAAAATTCTTATTCCGCAACTATTTGACAAATTGTTTTTGTTTTTTCTGTGATTTTAAACCTATCGTCGATGCGATAGCCGACAATCCACACGATTTCGCCTTCATTATCCGTCAAAATCAGAGTGTTTTTCTTTTGAAAAGTGGTGAAATCATTATCGTTAAAGAAATCGGAGACGAGCTTTGTGCCGCGCATCCCGAGAGGGTGAAAGCGGTCGCCTTGTTGCCAAAAACGGGTTTGGAGTGGCAGTTTTAATTTATCGTAATCAAGCTGGGCGATATTGGGATTATCTGTTATAAGCAGGGACAAAGCATGCCTTGTCCGTACTGGTTGTATTGTCACCCGTTGGGATAAATTATGCCTTGTTTGTACAGGATCAATAGGAAAAATTTCTATTGTTTCTTTCTCGATAACCAATTGATAATTAGCGGAATAGAATTCTTTTCCTGGTTCGGAGTCCAAAGATGCGAGAATTGATTCGCATTGGGAGAAGGAGAAATCAAAATTTCTAATCCACTCAAAAAGGAGTTGGAGACCAAGAGGATTTCTCGACTCCGCTTCGCTACGCTCGAAATGACGTTTAGGAATTGAGTGCAAAACGCCATCAACGGTTTCAATTTGAGATATCTTTTCTTTTAAAAGTTCTCTATATAATTGATTTTCAGAGGCTAAGTGATTGACTGATTCAAGAATCTTTTCTCGTGCTTCAGGTTTAATCGAGTCGAAAACGGGCATCAGCTCATGACGGATTTTATTGCGAAGATAGACAGTGTCGTTGTTGGTGCTGTCTTCGCGCCATTGGATGCTGTTTTCAATTGCAAACTTCTTGATTTCTTCACGTGAAGCCCACAGTAAAGGTCTGATATACAAACTATTACGTGCTTGCATCGCTTTCAGCCCTTTGATGCCGGCGCCACGGAGAAGGTTGATGAAAAATGTCTCGATTTGGTCGTCAGCGTGATGAGCGAGAGCTAATTTGTCGAAACGAAGATTTCTCCACTCGCTGCGCTCGGTCGAAATGACGGGTCGGGTATTCGATTCGCTCGAAAGGATGTGTTCGTTTGCATTTATCAAATCGTTAAACCAGGCGTAGCGCAGCTCACGGGCGGCCATCTCAACGGAGACCTTTTGTGTTTCAACGTATTCCAAGGTATCGAACTGACGGACGAAGAGCTTGACTCCTACACTTTCAGCATATTCACGAACAAAGTGCTCATCGCCGTCCGATTCTTTGCCACGCAGATGGAAATTGCAGTGTGCGAAGGCTATGTCATAGCCGCCCCGCCTAAGTAATTCCGCCAAAACCATCGAGTCGACGCCGCCGCTTAAGGCAACGAGAATGCGGTCACCTTTATTGATAAGGTGGTTTGACTCAATGTAGTTCTGGAATTTTGTTAACACGTTTCCTTTTTTATTTTATTTGGATTAAATAGGATTTCTCCACTACGCTTCGCTTCGGCCGAAATGAGGGTAGCTCATTAAAAATATAGGTAAACCAGCAGGAATCCGATGCCGAGACCGACAGCAGTGCAGATGGCATACCACATCAGCTTCTTCCATGGTGACGCATCAGGTTCAAGCGATTGCTCAATCTTTTTCTTCGGGACAATGTCACCAACAAAAATCTCATCTTTCTCAGCGTTTTCAATTGATTCAGGAAGTGATGGCTCCAAGAAGACAAATCCGTGATTCTTAATCTGATGAGCTTTGCCACGGAAATAATAGTCGACACAATAGTTGTTTTCCAAAAGGATTATCACGCCAGTGTTGTCGTCATCGGTACCTTTCGCCACGATCTTTGCGCGACGGCCGTAATTCTGTTTTAACAAGATTTCGTTGTCATCAACAGTGAGGTATGCAACAACATTATCGACTTCATTTGAGTCTTTCAATGCCGAAGTCAGATAAATGACCAACAGGCTCACCGCCAACGTGCTCAAATCATCGTGCAAGCCGATAATCACCTGATTGTCAGCGAGTTCATAAAACCAAAAATTCACTTCCGGGTTGAAAGAATGAGGATACAACTTGATCCATTCCTTCACCAAACCGATGACTTCGTCTTTTTGTAAGCCTTTAACTTTAATGTAATCCATTTTTCGTCTATTTTTTAGGAGATTTCTCCACTACGCTTCGCTCCGGTCGAAATGACGATGAGGAAGTTTTCCTTTTATGTTGAATTTTCTCTACTGAGAAACCGAATTTGCCTATTTTCTCGCCCAAAGAATAGTATTTCCCGTGCGAATATGTTATCAACTCGGCCTGATTGAGCTGGAAAAGTCCTGTGCTCGGGTCGAAATATTTTTCGTCACCATGAACTGCCACTATCTCTGCCATAAACATATCGTGCGAGCCTAACTCCTTGATATCAACCACTTTGCACTCGATATTCACTGGCGATTCAGCTATCATAGGAGCTTTGACCACCTCGGCCTGCTCAGGCGTGAGATGCATCTCTTTGAACTTGTTGTGATCTCTTCCAGAGCGCACGCCGCACCAGTCGGTGGCTTTTGCGAGGGCTTCAGTGGTAAGATTTATAACAAACTCTTTGTTTTTCGATATTATCGCATGCGAATGACGCTCTTTTCTCACCGAGATGTAGCACATCGGCGGGTCGGAGCATAAAATACCTGTCCACGCCACCGTGATGATGTTATAGTTCTCGGGGCTGTCGCCGCACGAGACCATCACCACCGGCAGTGGATAAAGCATTGTTCCGGGTTTAAAACTTCTTTTCATGTTGCAAAAATAAAAAAAAATCCCGCCATGAAGACGGGATTTTTTCATTTTTTGTTAGGACGTACGTCCCTACATTATTTAATATCCCATGTTGTACCGCTGTTCAGCAAGTCGTCGACAGTCTTGATGTTCGACTTGGCTGATTCGCGTTCGATGACGTCGGTGAGGCAGTCGTCGTAAGTCGGGGCATCCACGTTGCGGATAACGCCGATAGCGATTGGGAACGCAGGAGGCATCATATGGGCGAGCATCATGTGGATACCTGTAGTTTCTTCCTTCTCGTCGTGGACGAGGATATCCTTTTCTGTGATGCCGTTTTCGCCGATTGTGACGACTTCGAGCTTGTTTCCGTTAAGGCGCAGACCTTTGTTTCTCTCCTTACCGAAGATGAGAGGTTTGCCGTGTTCGCACTTCACCTGCATATCGTCGCGGACGTCCTTGCCTGTAATGTTTTCGTGAACACCGTTCGAGAAAATCATGCAGTTCTGGAGCACCTCGATGACTGACATACCGTCGTGATTCTTAGCTCTCAAGCAGATGTCGGTGAGTTCCTTTGTGTTGACATCAACGCCACGGGCGAAGAACTTGCCACCAGCGCCGATAACGAGTTCACCAACGTTGAATGGATCCTCATATGTACCTTGTGGAGATGTCTTTGTGACTGTGCCACGGAAAGTACATGGTGAGAACTGGCCTTTTGTCATACCGTAGATACGGTTGTTGAACAGAAGGAGGTTCATGTCCATGTTACGACGGACAGCGTGGATGAAGTGGTTACCACCGATAGCTGTGCAGTCGCCGTCACCAGTGATGATCCACACCGAGAGGTTAGGATTTGCGAGCTTCACACCTGTTGCGATAGCGCAAGCGCGGCCGTGGATGCTGTGGAATCCGTAGGTGTTCATATAGTGCGGGAAACGTGATGAGCAGCCGATACCAGAGACGACGCAGATGTCTTCTTTTCTCTTACCGAGCTGTGGGAACACGTCCTGTAAAACTTTCAAAATAGCGTGGTCACCGCAGCCTGGGCACCATTTTACTATTTGATCGCAAACGAAATCTTCTTTAGTAAGATTAACAACCTGATTATTTAAATTTGTGTTTTCCATGGTAATCTTATTTTAAAAGGTCATTAAACTTATTTTCTAACTCTGCTGTGAGGAATGGGAGACCCTGAATCTTGTTGAATTGCTCATACTTGAAGTCAGGCATCTTCTCTCTGAGGTAGTTCACGAACTGGCCGTTGTTGTTCTCACAGACGACGATTTTCTTGTGACCGCTTAACACCTTTGCTGTGTTCTTAGGCAGAGGCATGATGTGGCGGAAGTGTGCATGAGCGACAGACTTGCCTTCTTCGAGCATTTTCTCGACGACTGAGAGGACAACGCCGTATGTGCCGCCCCAGCTCACCACGAGGAGGTCAGCGTTAGGGTCACCGACGATTTCCTGTTCAGGGATGAAGTTGGCTACGCGCTGCACTTTCTCTTCACGAAGTTCAACCATGAGCTGGTGGTTCTTCGGGTCGAGAGAGAGGTTACCTGAGCCGTTGGCTTTTTCAAGGCCGCTGATGCGGTGGCGGAGGCCTTCTGTTCCAGGGATAGCCCACTGTCTGTTGAGTTTTTCCTCGTCACGTTTGTAAGGCTGCCATTCTGGGTCGTTTGCCTTTGCGATTGGCGGGACGATAGCTGGGAGGTCAGCGACTCTTGGGATGCGGAGGATCTCAGAACCATTGCCGAGAGCGCCTTCTGTAAGGAGGATGACAGGTGTCATGTGCTCCATAGCGAGCTTAGCGGCTTCGTATGCTGAGTAGAAGCAGTCTGATGAGCTGCGTGCTGCCAAGACGATAAGAGGAGCGTCACCATTACGTCCGTAGATGGCCTGCATGAGGTCGCTCTGTTCCGACTTGGTTGGGAGACCTGTTGAAGGGCCGCCACGCTGTACGTCGACGACGACGAGTGGGAGCTCTGTCATCACTGCGAGGCCGAGAGCCTCAGACTTCAGTGAGAGACCAGGACCTGATGTTGTGGTCACCGCGAGGCAGCCTGCGAATGATGCGCCGAGTGATGAGCAGATACCTGCAATCTCATCTTCAGCCTGGAAAGCCTTAACCTTTAAGTTCTTATATTTCACCAACTCTGCGAGGATATCTGTAGCAGGAGTGATAGGATATGAACCGCAGAAGATCTGACGGCCTGAACGCTCTGCTGCTGCCATCAAACCCCATGCTGTAGCGACGTTACCGGTGATGTCACGGTATTTGCCTTTAGCGAGGTTAGCCGGCTCAATACGATATGTATTGGCGAAGATTTCCATAGTGTCAGCGTAGCTGTAACCTGCTGCAACGACAGTCTGGTTAGCCTTGATGACTTCTGGTTTGTTTTTGAATTTTGTATTGAAATATCCGTTCAACATGGTGATGTCGCGGTTGAAGAGGTACATCACGATGCCGAGAGCGAACATGTTCTTTGACTTGAGCATAGCCTTGCGGTCCCAACCGAAGTCTTTCAAAGCCTCGAGTGTCATTGATGTGATAGGAGCTTTGACGACTTTGTACTGGCTGAGGGTGTCATCCTGTGTCGGGTCTGATGTGTAACCGGCTTTTTCAAGAGCCTTGTCGTTCATCGAGTCGATGTCGAAGATGATTGTTGTACCCGGCTTGAGCCAGCGCATGTTGGCCTTAATTGAGGCTGGGTTCATTGCGACGAGGACATCGCAAAGGTCACCTGTGGTGTGGACTGGTTTATGTCCGAAATGTACCTGGAATCCGGAGACGCCAGACACTGTACCTTGTGGTGGACGGATTTCTCCAGGATAGTCTGGGAAGGTGGCAAAATCATTGCCTGCTAAAGCTGTTGAATCAGAAAACAGGTTTCCTGTCAGCTGCATACCGTCGCCAGAGTCACCCGCAAAACGGATAACTACGTGTTCAAGTTCTACAACTTTTGTTCTGTTAGCCATAAGAAATTGAATTTAATTTATTGTATTTTAATAACTTAGATTATTTTTCCTCTTCTCAGGGATGACTCCCAATTTTTCTGCAAAATTAAGCATATATTTTTGATAAAAAAAACAAAAAAAAATATTTTTTCAAAATGGCGTTGTGTATTAGAAAAACCTATATCTTTGCAGAAAATTTTCTAAACTATAATATTATGGCATACAAAATTTTAGACAGCTGTGTAGCTTGCGGTACTTGCATCGACGAGTGCCCAGTCGGCGCTATTTCAGAAGGTAGCATCTATTCAATCAACGCTGATAACTGCGTTTCATGCGGCACATGCGCAAGCGTTTGCCCTAACGAAGCTATCGTTGAGGACTAATAGATAATTACACAGATTATCGAAAACACGTAGAGACGCCACACTGTGACGTCTCTACATTTTTTATTTCTTGAAATAATTCGAGATTTTCAGGTTTATTTCCCTTAATCGTTCCTCATTCAGTTTAATCACTTTCCTATCGTATGTCATCAGGCCGTTCAATTCCACCTCACAGTCGGTGGTCTGGGTATAGACAGCAGCCGAGAATCCGCGTGGAATAAGATCCAGAAGCTTGTTGGCATATTCCACATAGGTGTCGGTGACTTTTTCCTCGGTGTCGTATTCCACATAGCCCCAGCCTTGCGACGGAACCCATGTGTGTCCCTCTATTTTCCTGCCGATTCCGCCATATTCGCCGAGGACATTGACGCGTGATGCATCATAGAAATACATCTCAGGGTCAGGATAGTTATGAATGTCGAGGATATCGCCTACCGGATAGTGGTTGCCGCCAGATGCAGGATTCACTAAGCGTGACGGGTCGTAACTCTTGGTCCATTCAACGATTTCAGGGGTTTTGAACTGTCCCCACGACTCGTTAAACGGCACCCAAACGCCAATAGAAGGCACTGAATAGAGATAATCTATGATTTCTTTCCATTCTTTCTTGTAAGTTGCCTCCGATTCAGGTGTTCTGCGGCTTAGCGAACCGTCGAAATAACGATCTGTCACCCAACCTGGACCGCGACCGCCTGAAGGCATATCCTGCCATACTATTATTCCAAGCTGGTCGCAGTGGTAATACCATCTCGCAGGTTCCACCTTCACATGCTTTCTGATCATATTATAGCCGAAATCCTTGGTTTTCTGAATATCATATTTCAGTGCTTCGTCGCACGGAGCGGTGTAGAGACCGTCGCACCACCAGCCTTGATCAAGCGGGCCGAACATGAAAACCGGCTCGTTGTTAAGCATCAGACGCACAATGCCGTTCTCGTCCTTTGCAGTGCTGAATTTACGCATAGCGAAATAACAACTCACCCAATCAACTTCCTTATTGCCCTGATACAGAATAATACTCATTTCATATAGGAATGGATAATCCGGTGACCACAACTTCGCATCAGCCGGCATTGAAACCTCAACATCCTCTCCATTGATTGAATATGCTTTCGCCACATCCGTAAACAACTCTGAAACAACAACTTCAATCTTGTTATCATTAGAAGGATTAACAATCTCCGGTTTAACAGTAACTTTATGATTATCAATATCCGGCACAATTTTTACATCAACGATATGATTTGCATTGACAGGTTCAAGCCAAACAGTCTGCCATATTCCAGTAACTGGTGTGTACCAGATTCCATGAGGCTTCACATGTTGTTTGCCGCAAGGCTGCTCGCCTTGGTCGGTCGGGTCCCAAACACGAACTTTCAAAACATTGCCTTTTTTCTTCAAAGCTTGAGTGATATCCATTGAAAATGGAGTATAACCGCCAGTATGTGAGCCAACTTTTATATCATTTACCCAAACATCACATTTCCAATCGACAGCTCCAAAGTGCAACAAAATGCGTTTGCCATTCCATTTTGACGGCACTTCAAATTCTCGCTGATACCAGAGTTCATTGTCTTTTCCGACATATTTCTGTACACCAGACAACGATGATTCAACACAGAATGGCACCAAAATCTTACCGTCATATTTGTCAACCAATTGTCCCTTTGGGCATATCACATAATCCCATAAACCGTTGAGGTTTATCCAATCGGGGCGAGTCATCTGCGGACGCGGATAATCTTGCCAAACGTTTTCGGGAGTAATTTCAGAAGCCCAGCGGGTTTTAAGGCTGTCGCCAGCCGGAGCATATTGAGCCATTGCCAACTGACTGACAATCAGGCAAATAAGAATAAATAAAGCTTTTTTCATATTTTAAAAATGTTTTAATTTCCAACCGATACCGAAATATATCGTCCTTATCTGGTCGGATTCAATATAAATATCTCTGTAATCTCTGATAAAAGCTGACAGATACTGCCTTCTCGTCAAGCGATATTCAACATCACCCTCAAACATCAAATTATCGAGTTGTAATTGCCTGTCTTTATTGATTTCAGAATACAATTCGCCTGACAATGAGTATTTGAACCTGCTGAAACGACGCTGGTACGTCACTTGCAGCCTGTTTCGCCAATAATAGTAAAATGCATTGTTGTAATAACCGGCCTCTTCATCATTCTGCATAATCAAAAACCTTGTCCGATAGCCAAATTCCCAATTTCGGTATTCATATTTGTACGAGGCATTGACAAAATAGCGGTATCTGTTACGATAAATATGCTTTCCCGTGTATTTTATGATATATTCACCTCCAATGCCGAATTTCAAACCATATCTGGGCAATTTATAATCAAATCCCAAAGAGAATTTAGAACGGGAAAATTGCGAAATATCATTGTTAAAACGGAGGTCTTCCTTAGCCGCAAGCGACCAGTTATCATTTAACTCTTCAACATCTTCCAGTCTTATAATGGCGCCAAAATCTGTGGTGTTTTGGGCGGTGGCAACATTTGGAATAAGAACACAGCACATCGTCAAAAAACAATGTGCAAATAATAATTTCAATATTCCAAATCTATATCTCATTGAAAATCTTTGAGTTTGGTGATATTATTGATTGTGTTTTGCGTATTTGCAAACGGTTTGTATGTCACCTTCACGAATGCCACATCACGCAGATAATCGATATGTCCGACTTCAACTTCCATGATGTCGAGACCGGTTCTCTCCTTCAAATCAGCGATAAGCTCTGCCTCGCGACCATGTTTCACATTCTCAATCTTATCGTAAAGAATGATTTTCGTCTCGGTGCGTTTCCGGGTGATGATACCACTTTCAAATAGCCATATCGATATGATAAACAATAAGTTAGTAACTAACAACTCCACATAACTCACTGTCAATGCGAGGCCGTTTATTATCGAGATGCCAATGATGATGAACAAATATGTCATCTCCCGCACTTTCAGTGTTTCCGTTCGGTATCGGATCATCCCGAAAATGGCAAAAAGTCCCAAAGCGAAGCTTATCGCCATCTTCATGTTGTCCATCTGTATGATAAGCAGGAAAATCGTCACTGCGAAGAGCATGAACGTGAAATAATAGTCGTTGCGGCGGCTTTTCGGGTAGTAAAAGCACCTCACGATGATCCAGCAGATGACAAAATGGAAGGCAAAACGCACTAAAAGTGTCCACAGACTGGTCATGTCGTAGAGCGGCACGCCGAGAAACGATGATTCGAACGCATCGCCGCCGAATTCGCGGGCTATATCAGGGTCAAATGTCTGTTGCGGAATTTGTAATAGCATATCCTCTCAGTTTTTTCAGTTTATCTAATTTTATAATTTTCTTCTTAAAACGATTCTGTTTCAATGTCTTGTCGGTCAATGCCCTACCGATGCAGTACTTACTGATACTCAACGGCTTAAGACGCAATTCAAACAGCGCTTTTTGAAATATCGACTCGCATCGTCCGTCGCGTTTCAGCTCCATCACCACCAACGGCGCGATTCCCTCGTCATTACCATTTTCAAAATTATGAAAACGAACGTTGAAATCTATCGTTATTCTCTCCGTTTTGCCTTTATTTACTATAGTTATACGTTCAAACGACGTAGACAGTTTTTTCATAAAACCGTCGAAATCATAGTCTGGCAGCTGATTTTCAACAAATTCACGCGTTTTTTCATCTGATTTCAGGTTTTCAAAAACGCTCTGCCCCACCTCTATCCTTTTCTTTTTCGTGCGCCCGTGGTTGTTTTTATGCTTCACCTCACAAAAATAGGTGCCGGTGTCGACATAATTTCTAACCCTGAGCTTGTCGCGTTTCAGTTTTTTATCCTGATGAATGATATACATGTGATTGTCAACGGTATCATAATAAATGCTGTCGTATTCAGCAACCCGTTTCCCGTCAATCTCCTGCACGTAATAATCATCTTTTATCAATGAAAACAGCTTCGCGACGGTCAAATCATCAGCGACATATTTCGTATCGACGCGGTTCATCAGCTTCACGGCGCTCATCTCGTCGAGGCTGATTGGCGTCATTTCGTTTAATATGTCGTTGATATTCAACATCATCTGAAAATCAATTCATATTCTTTGACTGATTCAAGTTTCCCATTGGGATAATAGTTCAGCTGCCGTTTTTTGCTGCCGTCTTCGTTATACTCGTATTTTTTGATACGCGTCACCTTGTCGCGGTCGTTATATTCAATCTCACGAAGCACTTTCGATGCCGGGTCAAGCGGGTCGACGTATTCGCAGACCACACGTGATTTCTGGCCATACGATGCATATTCTATCTCCTCGATTTTTCTTCCGAGCGAGTCGTATGTCGTGACATGGTCCAAAAATGCCTGTTTTGAGCCTGAAGCAGTATTCCACTCCTTGATTGTCAATCCTTTACGTTTCTGGCGTTTTATCAATGTCTCAGGAGTAACCTGTTGTGAAAAAGCGGGGATGACTAATGCTAACAAAAACGAGAATATCAGTAATCTTTTCATGTTTCGATGTAATTTATTGATTATCAGACTTGTATTCTAACAACAAATGTTGTATCCGGTTCCATTTCAATGATTTCGCCAATATTCTCGACTGATATAGTCTCAATCAATGGTGACGGCACTTCAGCGGAGTTCTCCGTGAACGTAAACACCTCATAATTACCGGGTTGCAGTTTCTGGAAAGCGAATACACCGTCCAAGCCTACGCGCACGTCATCAAAATGATAAGGATCGCCTTCTTTTCTGATATAAACGCGATGTTCGTAAGCCCAGCCTTGTCCACGATAAGTATCGTTATGGAAATACATTGCATAAACCTTGCCTGTCACAATCGAAGTGCCATAAGCCTTTCCTTGATGGACATAGATTGTCGGGACGTTGCCAGTCTCACCTTTACCTATTGATATTGAAGCTGTTACAGGCACCTTATCACCCGAAGCCAATGTAGAATAAGCAAAAACGGTATAATTACCAGGTGTCAGATATTTGAATTTGTAAAAGCCTTTGTCATCGGTTTCCACATCATCGCCATAAAAGTCCGAGTTACCGTAAACGATGAAAACGTCGGTTTTTGCCGCGACAATAGTATCGGCAGGCAGAGTGTAATTATCGTCAGGATGGTTGATGAGCATCACATAGCCCTGAACCACTCCGGTTCCGCCTTCGCCTTCATTTCTTTTACAAGAAACGAACATCAGGACTACACACAGTAATCCTATAAGTCTTATTTTCATAATTATTCTCCTTCAAGATTATTTTTTATCTGTCTCATTACGTTAACGAAGGTATCAAGGTCTTTAGTATCTATGTTTTTAACAACATCATTCATAAAGTTGATTGCCACCTCCGTTGTGATTTTTTCCAATGCGGAACCCTCTTCGGTGAGTTCGATTTTGTTGATACGGCGGTCGTTTTTGTCCACCACTCGTATCACAAGGTTCTTTTTCTCCAACGAATCGATGATTTTGGTGACTGAGTTCTTGTCTTTCTGAATGATATCGGCGATATTCTGCTGTGAGATAGACGATTTTTCCCACAAAATATCCATCACGAGATATTGTTCAGGGGTGATGTTGATTCCGTTTTCCTGAAGTTTGTCGAAAAAACATTTTTTAATCCTCGAGTTGAGGATGTTAACGTTTACGGCAATTTCTTTAATGAGCATCATAATCTTTAGTTTTATTTCTTTTTTATTGGACTTTCAGGTTCTTTTGCCATCATGTTGTATTCCACCAATTCGACGAATCTTGGCAAGACGAAGTCGAAGAATTTTGTCATCTTACCAATCGGGGTGAGAATCATTTCGTTTTTACGGAAACGCAGGCCGTAAGCCATTCTTCTTGCCACTCTTTCAGCCGACATCATTCTGTTTTCATTGCGGGGTGTCATGCCTTGAGGCGAGCCGTCGGCAAGCAGTGCCACATTTCTGATGTTTGATGCTGTGAATCCAGGGGCGAACACCATTACATGAAGTCCATCATAGCGGTGTTCGACTCTCAGTGTGTTAAGGAATCCCCTGATGGCGAATTTCGATGCTGAATAGCCTGTTCTGCCAGGCAATCCGATATGTCCAGCCGTGGAGATGACGCCCACCACGCTGCCTTTCGACTTGAGGAGATGAGGCAAAGCGTATTTTGTGCAGTATACGGTACCCCAGAAATTAGTGTCCATGAGCCTTTTTATGACATCAAGGTCAAGGTCGATGAACATGGCTCGCATGGAGATTCCGGCATTGTTGACGAGAATATCGATGCGACCGAATTTTTTGACGGTTTCTTCAATAAGGTTTTTGCAGTCTTCTTCCACCGACACATCAGTCTGGACACACAGGATATTATCCTGGTTAGGCATCTCAGTCTTGATCTGTTCCAGCCGTTCGATGGAACGCGCCGCCATCACGACTTTACAGTCTTGTGAGGCGAATAATTTGGCTGTAGCCAGCCCGATACCCGAGCTGGCTCCAGTCACTATAATCACTTTATCTTTAAAATATTTATATTTCATTTTAAAGAATAGCCATCTGAGGCATTTCTGGGTTGTCGTACTTACCTGCAGCGAGTTTCTCTTTGATTTCCTTGAATGCGTTGAGTGTGTACTCCACGTCTTCGAGTGAGTGAGCAGCTGTTGGGATGATTCTGAAGATAATCATACCTCTTGGGATGACAGGATATGTCACGATTGAGCAGAAAATCTTGTAGTTTGTACGAAGGTCACGTGCGATCCATGCTGCCTGCACCTCATTTCCCGGAAGGAAGATAGGTGTCACGCAAGCCTCAGCTGGTCCGATCTCGAATCCGAGGTCACGGAAGCCTTTCTGTAATGTACGTGTGACGGTCCAGAGTTTCTTACGGAGCTCATCGCCTTCTGCGCTGCGGATGATTTCGAGACGTTTCAAGCAACCTTCAACGATAGGCATTGGCAATGACTTGGCATACATTTGCGAGCGCATGTTATATCTCAAGTAGTCGATGATAACCTTCGGACCTGCCACGAAGCCGCCGATGATAGCCATTGACTTTGCGTAGGCACCGATGTAGAGGTCGATATCGTCCATCACGCCGAAATGCTCTGATGTGCCGCGGCCTGTAGGACCCATGCAGCCGAATCCGTGAGCGTCGTCGATGAGGATACGGAACTGATATTTCTTCTTGAGAGCCACAATCTGGTCGAGGATACCGAGAGCGCCTGTCATGCCGAACACACCTTCTGTGATGAGAAGTATACCGCCACCGGTCTTCTTCACAACTTCAGTAGCGCGCTGCAACATCTTCTCGCAGCTGACGATATCGTTGTGTTTGAAGTGGAACGACTGTCCCATGTGGAGACGTTTACCGTCGATAAGGCAAGCATGAGCCTCAGCGTCGAACACGATGACATCGTTACGTGTGCAAAGCGCGTCGATTGTTGAGACGATACCCTGATAGCCGAAGTTGAACTCGTAAGCATCCTCTTTATGCTCAAAGTCGGCGAGTTCACGCTCCAAACGCTCGTGCAGACGGGTGTTACCGCTCATCATACGAGCTCCCATTGGGTAAGCCAAACCCCAACGTGCAGCGGCTTCAGCGTCAACTTTTCTAATCTCAGGATGGTTAGCCAAACCGAGGTAGTTGTTAAGACTCCAGCACAACACGTCAACACCGTTGAAACGCATGTGAGGGCCAAGTTCGCCTTCCAAACGAGGGAATGCAAAATATCCGTGAATGCGGTCCATATACTGTCCGATCGGACCACCAGAATCGTGAGCTATTCTTTCAAAAATTTCCATTTTATTAAAATTTGATTTACTTCGCAAAATTAGTAAAAATCTTTACAGTATGCACATAATTCTATTTTTTTATTTTTATTTTTATGTTAAAATAATCCGAAAAACACCAGGGATAAGCATTTTTTTGTATTTTTGTGGGCTATTTTAAAGATATGATAGACTTAAAGAATAAAAACGCTCTTGTCACAGGTGCAAGCTCAGGAATCGGGGCAGCGATAGCACGTCGTCTTGCAAAGGAAAAATGCAATCTTTTCCTTACAGGACTTGGTGAAACGCAGCTTCAGGAGACAAAGGAAATTTGTGAGAAGGAAGGCGTCAAGGTTTATTTTAAAGAATGTAATTTCGCCGAGTTCGCCTCCATCGACGAGCTTGTTAAAGAGATAAAATCCATCGGTTTTCATATCGACTTATATGTCTTGAATGCCGGCATATCGCAACGTGACCGCGGGCTGGAGACAGATTTCGCCATCGACCAGAAAATCATGCAGGTCAACTATTGGAGCAGTGTGTATCTCGTGAAGCAGTTTAAAGATGAGATTTTGGCTTCAGAACATGTCAACATGTCCGTAACCACTTCATTAGCAGGGCTTTTCGGTTTTCCGTTAAGGACATCATATTGTGCTTCAAAACATGCCTTGTTCGGCTTTTTCGAGTCGTTGGACCTCGAATATCCCAATATTCACGTCACATTTTTGATTCCAGGACGCATCAACACTCCTATCAGCAAGAGCGCCTTGAAAGGCAATGGCGAGCAATACGCGAAAATGGACGCTGGTCAGGCTAAAGGCCTCGACGTCGACAAAGCGGCAAAACGCGCTGTGAAAGCCATCAGAAAAGAAAGACACCGCAAGCTCATCGGCAAAGGCGAGCTGCTCATGGCATATATTAATAGGTATATCCCTTGGCTTTATTACAAAATCGCAAACAAAATATCTCCAACATAATGAATACAGAAAAAGAGAAAGTCATCTGCGGCATCCAGCAGGTCGGCATCGGAGTTGAAGACCTCCAGACATCATGGCAATGGTACAACAAGCACCTGAACATTCAGATTCCTATCGTCGACGACGAAGGTGTTGCTGAGCGCATGCTTCCATACACTGGCGGCAAACCTCAGCCGCGTCATGCCATCCTCGCGATATCACAACGCGGCGGCGGCGGCTTCGAGATCTGGCAACCTCAAGGACGTAAAGTGGTGTATCCAAAAGAGCCTTTGCGCTTGGGAGACTTCGGCATCAACATCTGCAAGGTGAAGGCAAAAAATGTCCAAAGAGTATATAACTACTTCAAAGACAACAACATAACCATTCTCAGCAATATCAACGTCTCCCCTCTTGGCCTCGAGCATTTTTATATGCAGGACCCATGGGGCAACATCTTCGAGATTGAAAAAGACGATTATTGCTTCATAAATGTCGACCAACACACTGGCGGCTCAAACGGCGTTGTGATCGGAGTGTCGGACATGGACAAATCCATCGAGTTTTACACCAAACTCCTTGATTATGATGTCATTGCGTTCGACAAGACCGACGTCTTCGATGATTTCAGCAACCTCCCTGCCGGAAAATGCAAGATACGTCGCGTGGAGCTGAAACGTTCAAAGCCAGTATGCAGTCCACTCAGCGACTTGATGGGTAATTCACATATCGAATTGGTTCAAAACCTTGAGATTGAAGCACATAAGACACTCGAAGGCAGATGGTGGGGCGACCCTGGATTCATCCATCTTTGCTTCGACGTGCGCAATATGGACAAGGTTCATGAAGCGGCATTAGCTCTCGGTCATGACTTTGTGTGCGACAGCGGTGATAACTTCGACATGGGCGACGCCAATGGCCACTTCACATACGTGGAAGACCCTGACGGAACGCTCATCGAATTCGTCGAGACATTCAAGATTCCGGTAATCAGAAAACTTGGAATCTCAATAAATCTTAGAAAAAGAGACGATTACAAACCACTTCCAAGGATTATCACTAAGGCGCTTCGCTTCATGAAAGTGGAGTTTTAGTTTACTGTTTACCGTTTACTGTTTATTGATGACAATAAAAAAAGCGAGAATTAATTCTCGCTTTTTTAATTATAAACTGTAAACTGTAAACCATTAGAGACCAAGTTTTGCCTTAACATCAGAAGTGATGTCGATAGCACTGTCACCGATTGAAAGGATGACGGTCTTCTCGAACACGTATGCCAGACCTTTAGCTTTCACGACATCGTCGATAGCTGTTTTGATCTTGTCGAGCATAGGCTTTGAAAGCTCTTCCTGTTTTGCTGCGAGGTCGCTTTCAGCGTTAGCCTGGAACTCCTGGATTCTGCCCTGGAGGTCAACGATTTCTTTTTCTTTTGACTGACGAAGGATGTTTGACATTGTTGCTGAGTTAGCCTCATAGTCTCTCATCTTGGTCTGATATTCAGTTGCCATTGCCTGCAATTCAGCCTGAAGCTCACCGTAATAAGCCTGCAAATCCTGCTGGATCTTAGCGCTTTCTGGCATCATGTCAATAATGACTTGTGAATCTACATAACCGATTTTCTGTCCCTGTGCGTTAGCTCCAAAACCGATTCCAAGTGCTAACACCACCAAAACCAATACTTTAGTTAATTTTTTCATCTTATTAAAATTTAATTATTATCTAATTTGCTGCAAAAATACGACTTTTTTGTTTATCCTCAAGTATTTTTACAATGATTATTCTTGATTTATTATTTCTTGCCACCGGCGGCATTGCCTTTAGAGCCAGTGCTGCCTGTACTTCCCGAGCGTTTTCTATCCTGACGGCGCACTGTCTGCATCACGTTACCGATCTCATCGAGAACGTCATCGCTGATATCAAGTTTTTCGTTGCAATACAACAATGTGGTACCAGCAGATTTGTCGAACACGAAAGAATAGTTCTTAACCTGTGCCACTTGATTGATAGCATTGTAAATCTTCTCTTGGATAGGCTGAATCAGCTCGATACGTTTGGTAAACAGCTCGCCTTCCGGTCCGAAATACTGCATCTGAAGTGCCGCCAGTTCCTGTTCTTTAGCTGCTATTGCCGCTTCTTTCTTGTTTTTCATGTCATCAGAAAGGAGTACCGACTCAGTCTGATAATCGCGTTTCATCTGATCGAGTTTGTCGCGCATATTCTTAAGCTCTTTCTGCCATTCCACCGACATCTGGTTGATCTCCTCCTGGGCATCGCCATATTCAGGGATATTCAGGAGAATATACTCAGTATCAACATACGCGAACTTCTGGTTTCCCTGGGCTTTCGCAGTCGAAACGCCCAAAACCATACATATAATTAACAATAAAAATGATGCTCTTTTTTTCATATTATAACACATTTTTCATTTAATAAATTTCTAAACATTTTAATCAATAGAACCTCCGATTGAGAAGTGGAACTGGCTTCCGTTAGCGTCAGGAGCGCCAGGCACTGCGTCGAAACCGTAGCCCCAGTCGAGACCGAGCATACCGAACATCGGCAAGTAGATTCTCATACCCAAGCCGGCTGAACGATACAAATCGAATGGATTGAACTTATCGAAGCCAAGCCAGCAGTTACCGGCTTCCACGAAAGTGAGGGCGTAAATCGTAGCCGAAGGATTCAGCGTCAGAGGGTAACGCAGCTCCATCGTATATTTTGCGAAGATATTACCGCCTTCCATGTTGTTAGTCGAATAACCCGGAGTCAAAGAGTTGTTGGCATAACCTCTCATACCAATAAGCTCACGACCATCAAAGTTATAAGAGCCTGTCAGACCATCGCCGCCCAAGCAGAAACGCTGGAATGGAGTGATGCCGATATCAGGGTTATAATAACCGAGCAAACCGAATCTGGCACGCGTCATAATGACAAGTTTCTCAGCGATTTCTGTGTACATAACCGCTTTAAACTTCCATTTATGGAACTCAACCCAGTGGTACATTGCATCCTCTCTCTCGTCAACATCCGGATATTCCGCGACATAATCGACAGGATTAAAGATAGAATACGGAGGCGTAACCTCAAGAGACAGAATGAATTCAGAGCCATAACGAGGATAAATCGGGTTGCTTGTAGAGTTACGTCCGAATGTGATGTTATATCCGATCAGGTTATAATCGCCGTCACCAGTACCGAAGTCGAAGATATTCTTATAGTTAAACAGAGTATAACGGATCACATTGATACCATTGTACAGTGTGAAATAATCGTCAGGCCATTTAAGACGTGTACCGATACCCACCGACATACCTGTCTGCATAAAAACGCCAGCCGGATCAGTGTATGTGTTCTTATATTTTGAATGATAAACCGATACTGTCAAAGCGTTAGGTTTCTTGCCTCCAAGCCAAGGCTCGGTGAATGAAACACCATAATTAATATAGGTAGTTCCGTATGTCTGGACTCTGAACGACAGTTTCTGTCCGTCGCCAGCCGGGATTGGGCGCCATGCGTCTTTTTTAAAGAAGTTTCTCAACGACACATTGTTGAGATTCAAGCCTAAAGAGAGCATCAGACGGTTGTAGCCCCATCCTGCGGAAAGCTCGACCTGATCATTTGGTGTCTCCTCGACCACATAGTTGATGTCAACGGTGCCGTCTGTAGGATCAGGTTGAATATCAGGAACAAGCTTCTGAGCGTCGAAATACTGCAAAGCCGACAATTCGCGTATTGTTCTGAGGATATCGCTACGGCTATAAAGCTGACCCGGACGAGTGTACATCTCACGAATGATGATGTGGTCGTTGGTCTTAGTATTGCCTTGCACCGTCACACGTTTGATTGAGGCCTGATCGCCTTCGCTCATTCTCATCTCGAGGTCGATGGTGTCGTTTTCAACTCTAATCTCAATAGGGTCAACGCGGAAGAAGAGATAACCGTCGTCCATGTACAACGAAGAAATATCGTAGCCACCTTCGCTATAAGTCAGGTTTGTCTCCAGAAGCTCCTGATTGTAAACATCACCTTTGCGGATTCCGAGCACCTTGTTAAGCACTGTGGTGTCGTACTTGGTATTTCCGACCCAGGTAATATTACCAAAATAATACTGGTCGCCCTCACTGATGTCGAGAGCGATACCGATGTTTCTATCATCCATCACATAGATCGAGTCTTTCACAATCTTTGCGTCACGATAGCCTTTTTCGTTATATTTCTTAATGATAAGCTGTTTGTCAGCCTCAAAATTATCTTCATCATAACGCGAGGACTTGAATATTCTCGGACGGATGTTTTCTGTAAGATACCAAGCCACTTCGTCTTCTGCAGCTACCGGGCGGAATGTGATAAGATCCCAGACCGTGTTTACAAACGAAGCTCCGAGTGGACGCAGCGGGTCGAATTTGCCTCTACGTTTGGTTTCCTTCATCGCCGAGCGAATCTGTGCGTCGGTTAGCACCTCGTTGTTATTAACCACGATTTCGCCGATCTTAACTTTATGTTTCTTATCGACATCTATTATGACCATCACGTAGTTATCCATTGTGGTGTCAGGCACTGGGGTCATTTTCACCTCTGCATTCAGATAACCTTTGTCGGCATAATAATCGTGGATGATTCCGCTTGTTTTGTTATAGGTGTGTTCTGTCGCGACATCACCTCTTGTAATGTTGATTTTCTTTCTAAGCTCTTCAGCTTCAGACTTTTTCACGCCTTTAAACGAGAACTTACTGATTCTCGGGCGTTCTCTCATATCGATATTAATGAAAATCTTTCCTCCAACTCTTTGAGTCTGAGTGATTTGAATATCTTCGAAAAGGCCTTGATCCCACAAGTTTTTGATAGCCTGTGTGATTTTATCTCCCGGAATCTTCACTGTCATTCCCACGCGCAAGCCTGAAAGCATCACGACAACAGCCGGGTCGACATATTCGACGCCTGTCACCGTGATACCGCCGATTTCATATTCACGAGGCAATGAATAGTCGATGTCCGACAAATCGTTTCCAACTTGAATTTGAGCGTTCGCGACAAAGCCTGTCATGAGGAAAATCCAGCATAACAAAGCGATTGCAAATATTTCAAACCTTTTCAAAAAAGTCATTTCTCTACTTTTTAATCTGTTCACTTGTCTTCCCGAACCTGCGTTCACGATTCTGATAGTCGACGATAGCCTCGTACAAGTCCTCTTTTGAGAAATCGGGCCAGTATTTCTTAGTGAAATAAAGTTCCGAGTAAGCTATCTGCCACAGCAGATAATTGCTTATTCTCTCCTCCCCGCTCGTGCGAATAAGAAGGTCTGGGTCAGGCATTCCTGCCGTTGCCAAATGATTGTTAATCAATGCCTCATCTACTTGTTCCGGGGCGATCTTTCCCTGTTTAACCTCTGTTGCGATATCCTTCACCATCTTTGTCAATTCCCAGCGGCTTGAGTAGCTAAGGCATAGTGTCAGCGTCATGCGGGTATTGTTTTTGGTGTTATCTATGGCGTACATCAGAGCGTCGTATTGCGATTTAGGAAGACGTTTCAGATCACCTATTGCATTAAGACGTATATTATTGTCGTTCAGTGTTTTAAGCTCGTTTTTCAAAGCGGTGGTGAGCAATGACATCAGTGCGTCGACCTCCAAAGAAGAGCGGTTCCAGTTTTCTGTTGAGAAAGCGTAAAGTGTAAGATATTTGACACCAAGTTCAGCGCAGGCTTCTGTGGTGTTACGCACGGCGTCGACGCCATGCTGATGACCGAAGATGCGCATTTTCCCTTGTTGCTTTGCCCAGCGACCGTTGCCGTCCATAATGACAGCAATATGTTCGGGCAGGCGTTCGATCAATATCTTATCTTTCAGGCTTTCCATCATCAATAATTTTTATATTTGTCTCTTGCGTTACAGTCAGTGCCACCTAGCAAAACGAACTTATACACCAACGAGAAATTCAGGTATCCATACCAATCTTTGTCGTATTTGTTACCTCTTTGGATATATTGTCTTCCATTCGTTCCAGGATGATCAGGATCATCAGTAAATCCTGTAGGATCGCTGTATTGTACGTATGGATTGTTTTTATTATCGTATGTCGGATAATAAGCGTGGCAGTCGTCGAGCCAGTCGGTGAAGGCGTAATCCCAGCGCCATTCGATAGCTGCGCCGATTCTATTTCCAAGACTATATTTCACGCCGATGCCGAACGGTATGGAAACCGCCACCTTGCTGTATTTGGCAGTTCCGTTGTCTATATTGTTTGTCGGCACACCATTCTCTTGGTTATAGCCGCTGACATCGGTAAGCATGTTGCACAATGCTTTACCGTCGTCGGCTTTCGGGTTAAAATTCAGCACCGAGAGACCTCCGAAAAGATAAGGCGACAATCCATGACGCTTGCTTCCGGTGAAATAATCGAGGAAGTTAAACTCTGCGATGAGAGCCACATCATGGACGTTGGTATTAAACGACAATCCGCGTTCAGGGCGACAGCCTGAGGATTTGTCGCTGCCGTTTAGCTGGAGGTTGGAGTAAGCGAGGCGGAAAGCCCATCTGGTATCATTATAAAACCTTACGAGTGCGCCCCATCCCAACTGACTTTGGTTGAATGGCTTGCTTGGGTTTATATCACCCATATAATACGACAGTCCCACCGAGCCGCCGACCTCAATAATCTGGGAATGCGCGGCTTTAGGAGCAAGAAATTGTCCAAATGCGAGGACAATCAACGCAACTAAAAAATGTTTTTTACAATTCTTCATTCGTTTAAATTTTCTTACCTGTTGATAGACAGTCGTTTAAACTTTTTGCCAATAAACTGACAAATTTACAATTTTTTTGATAACGTTCGTCAAAAAATTTTAATTTCTCACATCATTGCCCCAGAGCAGTTTTTTTCTTATTGCTTCGAAGAAATCTTTTTCTGGCAGTTTAACCATGTTAAAGGAGAAGCCAGCTTTCTTGACTTCAAGTTGTAAACCTTTGTCCACCAATTTAGTACGTGAGTCAAGGCTCAAGTCGTAGGCATCGCAGCGGCCGTCGACCTTGATTTTCACGACGCTTTTGTCAGATATAACGACAGGACGTACGCTTAAATTGTGTGCGGAAATAGGAGTTATCAAAAAACTGTCATTATTGGGTGCCACGATAGGTCCGCCGGCGCTCAGCGAATAGGCTGTCGAGCCGGTAGGGGTCGCCAAAATAAGACCGTCAGCCCAATAGGTGTTAAGCAGTTTGTCGTCGACGAAGACTTGTATCACGATGAGGCTGCTGCCGTCTTTACGCATGAGGCTCAGTTCATTAAGTGCATAGTTGATGCCTTTGAAGCGTTGTTCCTCACCCACCAGTTCAAGCAGCGAGCGTTTCTCGACTTCAAAATCGCCTTTAAGGATTTTGTTGACTGCATCGATTGTCTCATTTGATGACACGCTTGACAAAAATCCGAGTCTGCCCATGTTTATTCCGAGCACTGGGATGGCTGTGTCGCGGACATATTCAACAGAATCGAGCATGGTGCCGTCGCCTCCAAACGAGAACAGCACATCAGCCTTATCCTTCAGCTGTTCGTATGTGTTAAATGTCTGATAATCAGCATTTTCAGCGTCACATCTCATTATATCATTCATGAGAGACGTGTATACTATCGTTTCAGTGCCGGCGTTGCGTAAAACGCGCAGGACTTCTTTCATAAGTCCGTCATAATCAGGGCCGAAGCCTCTACCATATAATGCTATTCTCATAACAAAACAGTTTTCATATTAGATTGGAGCCACGAGATGTACGAAGAAGCCGAACTCTCCCAGTCCGTTCACACCATATTCCAACCGCAAAACCTTATCGTAATATGTAACAAAGTCGATTCCCACGCCTGTTCCATATATCCATTGATTTGCAATTCGCGTTGTTGAACCTTCCGGAATGACCACACCCCAAGTATATGCGAAGTCAAAGAACAAGTTGGCGTAAAATGCCAGATGTATTTTTCCAAACTTGTCATTTTTAATACCTGGTATGTGTTTTGTTACCGGTTTCAATATCTCGAACTTCAAGTTATTCTTACATATTGCGTAATTGAGCGCATCGATGACGTAGAGGTCATAAGTCCTCACATAATCGTTCTTATATCCGAAGCCCTGCGACAAAAAGTAAGGAGCGGTGTTGCTGTCGGATAACTTTGCCGTGACATTAGAAGCCCAGTAAAACCTGCCTTTTATTGGCGTATACCAATCGGCGGTGATTTTACCATAGAAAAGGTCCGGCGCATAATCCATCACACCTAAACCGATTTTTGTCAGCTCAAGTTCCAAATAATGTCCGTCGAGAGGATAGTTGTGATCATCGCGATAGTCGTTTTTAAACACTGCCGACAACGTAAAGTATTGAAAGCGTGTACCTTCCTGATTACCGAAATCCTTATTCAGGCTCGGCAAGCTGTCATTAAACACCCTGTTGTCATATCTCATCTGAAAATACAACTTGTTACGATAACCGAATCTGTAATAAGGCATCACATAAGCGTAAAACGACTCATGAGCATACTCATCTTCTCCTTTGAAATATTTGACTCTGTCATCCCAAGTAATATATGCCACTTCTCTGTCGCGTGTAAACCCTGATGACACTGTCATTCCAAGTCTTTGTTTACTGGTAAGATACGGAATGTCATACGTCAAGCCGAAATTCTGGTTATATCCGCCTATTATCGTAAGGTCGAGTTCATGCTTCAAACCCCATAAGTTTCTGTAAACCAAGTCGATACCATAGCTCAGTCGCGAAAGATCATTCGCTTCAAACCATGATTTCAGATTTCTGTCGGCATAAGCCAGATATGGTATTGGCCACAGATACCAACGCTCCACCACACTGATTGTCAATGACTTACAATTCTCTTTTACGGTATCATCAGTCCAATAGAAGTCGACGAAGTTGAACAATGCTGTATTGACAAGATTTTCGCGGCTTTCTTTGACAGCCTCATCGGAGCAAACGGTATCTCCTTCATGAAAAAGCATCTCCCTATTGATGGTAGACATCTTTGTCACGTTGTTACCAGTCACATTAATTTTAGAAACCACAAAGCAGTCTGTTTCCTGTTGAGCATACGCCGCTACAGAACACATAAGCATCAATATGACCAGCAGCTTCCTCATACTCAATCGTCCATCATATTACAATAGTTCTCGTAGCGCCAGTCAGCGATAACACCTTGTTCCACAGCGTCTTTGATTGCGCAATGCGGTTCATGCAGATGCGTGCAGTTGTTAAAATGGCAATCATGCATCAAGGCTCTCATCTCCGGGAAGCGCTGAGCCAATGTCTCTTTTTCCATATCGAAGAGCGCAAACTCTTTAATACCGGGAGTATCAATGATATAGCCTCCGAAACAGAGCTCATACATCTGTGCAAACGTCGTCGTATGCTTACCTTTTTCATGAACCTCCGAGATTTCTCCGACTCTTATGTCAAGATTTGGGTCCATTCTATTTACCAGTGCCGACTTCCCCACTCCAGAATGTCCTGAAAACATACTGATTTTATCCTTCATGATGTTCTCGAGTCTATCACAATTGTATCCTGTCTTGGCAGAGACCATAAACGACTGATAGCCAATGTTATTATACACCTTCATCAGTTCTTCAGCGACAGCATTCTGTTCTTCATTATAGATATCGCATTTATTGAACACAATGATGGTTGGTATATGATAAGCTTCAGCTGTCACCGTAAACCTATCGATAAAACCTGTCGAAGTCCTTGGCTGTGCTATTGTAGCCACGAGAATAGCCTGGTCGACATTTGCCGCAATGATATGCGACTCTTTCGACAAATTCACCGATTTACGTACGATGACATTTGTGCGTGGCAGGATTTTGTCAATCACGCAGGTATCCTTGTCGCGTTCTTTCTCAAAATTCACCAAATCGCCAACAGCCACTGGGTTTGTCGTGCGCAGTCCATCAAGACGAATCTTGCCTCTCAAGCGGCATGAAACGACCATTCCGGCATCATCTCTGACATCGTACCAGCTTCCTGTTGATTTAATAACTCTACCTATCGGCATCTTTGCAAATAAAAACGATGCAAAGGTACAGATTTTTATTGAATTATGCTACAACTTTTGATAACGTTTTCCTGGCAGCGCTGTCAAAACACCGTCAAACTCCAATGAAAGCAGTATTGACGCTATTTTTGAAGGCGACAAATCCGTGCCAATTATAATGTCATCAATATGAACAACATTGTTTTCCGCGAAGACATCCATCACTTTTTTCTCATCTTCACTGAAGTCACGGAACAGACGCATTTGTTTCGCGACTACCTTGGTATCAACATCCCAACGCATCACATATCTGATATCCGCCGCATTAACCAAGAGATTCGCTTTATTTGTCTTTATCAGCTGATTACATCCCTCGCTATAAATATCGCCTACTTTTCCTGGCATAGCGAACACCTCGCGGTCGTATGAATTGGCGATTTCGGCAGTTATCATGGCGCCGCCCTTCAGTGCACTTTCGATGACCACAAGACAATCGATCATTCCTGCCACTATTCTGTTGCGTTTCGGAAAATTCTCCCTGTCCGGTTGCGTCCCGCTGACAAACTCTGTCAATATACCTCCTTTCTCAATCATGTTTGTTGATAATTTCCTGTTTTCTGCCGGATAAATAGTTTGCATCCCGTGTCCCAGCACACCTACGGTAGCAAGGTCATATTTCAAAGCAGCTCTGTGCGCCGCAGCATCAACGCCATACGCCAAACCGCTGATTATCATCACATTATCAGTCGCCAAATCCTCAATTAGTTTCTCCACAACATATCTCCCATAATCAGTAATATTTCGAGTGCCGACAATGCCGACAGTTTTTTCTGCATTCAAATCGGCATTACCTTTATAATAGAGCATCATAGGGCTGTCGTGACAGTGCTGAAGCCGTTTCGGATAATCCTTGTCAAGATAAAACAACGGCTTTATGCCATTCTTCTCAATGAACATCATTTCTTCCTCAGCGCGAGTCATAACTTCTTTAGAATCAATGCCTTTGATAATGTTTTCGTGTATTCCGCTTATCTGCCTCAAAGCGTTTTTATTCTCACAAAACACCGCCTCGGCGCCTCCGCAGTAGGCGACCAACTTCTTACCGTTAACGACCCCAATATATGGAATAAGAGTAAGAGCGATTTCGTATAGTTTTTGTTCTGTCATGTCGCAAAATTAAGAACATTTTCAATAGGTTCGCCACCTTTTTTCTGCAATTTATGTTAATTATTTTTAACAATTGTTAAAAAAATTTAACATTTCAAAATATACTTGGCTATCAATAATATCGTTATATTTGCAAAAAATTATTGCTTTGGGAAAGAAGATCCTTATATGTCCGTTAAATTGGGGGCTCGGCCATGCAACTCGCTGTGTACCAATAATTAAGGCTTTGCAAAAACAAGGTCACAGGGTTATTATCGCAGCTGACAAAGGGCCTCTCGCGTTCCTACAAAGGGCTTTCCCTGACTTGAAATTCATCGAGTTTCCCGGATTTGACCCGAAGTACAGCAAATCAAACTCGCAGGTTCTCAAGATGTTAGCCTCATTCCCTGGCGCATTGAAAGATTTCAGAAGAGATCATAAAACCATTGAGACTATTGTTAAAAACCGCAATATCGACATTGTGATTTCCGACAATCGCTTTGGTTGCTGGAGCAAACATGTTCATTCGGTATTCATTACACACCAGTTGCATATCCGGACACCAAAAATCTGGCGGTGGGCCTCCCCTATTATTAATTTCTTCAACAACAGCTACATCAAGAAATATGATGAAGTATGGGTCCCCGATGACGAGAATTCCCCTGCATTGGGTGGCAGACTGTCGCATCCGGCAATCAAACGTTTTAAAATATCATATTTGGGCATTTTAAGCCGATTCAACGCTGATAATCAATACGATACAGAAAAACCAAACAAATATCTCGTGATTCTTTCCGGCCCCGAACCACAACGCACGATGTTTGAAGACATCGTTTTAAAACAGGCAAAAGAAATCAAAGATAACGTATTGATTCTCAGAGCAAAACCGGAATCGAACGACCTTGTGCGCGACGTCTCTCCCAATGTAAGCGTGTTTAACCATGTTGACGACGAGATGTTTGTAAAACTTGCAAACAGTTCGGAACATATCATTTGCCGAGGCGGGTATTCGTCGTTGATGGACCTTGTGAGACTCGACAGAACCGCTTACCTCGTTCCCACACCAGGACAGACAGAACAAGAGTATCTCGCCTACCATCTTGGAAAAGAAGGTTATTTCAACTGGTGCAAACAATCTGACTTTCAATTAGATAAGGTCACAACACCAAAGATTTCTCTAAAAGAAAAATTTAACGACAACGAAGACAATATTGATATTTTCATACAAAATTGGATAAAAAATTTGGATTAAAATGATAGCAAACTACATTGTTTGGGATGTAAACCCGTATATTTTAACGTTCCCCGACGGTTTCCCGCTCCTCGGAGGACGCCCGATTGCTTGGTACGGACTACTTTGGGCGATGGTCTTCATCGTCGGATATTATATCATGCGCAAAGTGTACCGAAAAGAAAAACTCAGCGATGAACTTTTGGACAAGCTCACCATCAACATGCTTGTTTTCACTATAATCGGCGCGCGCTTGGGGCATTGTCTTTTCTATGAGCCGGAGTATTATTTTGCCGAGCCTATACGTTTTCTCTACATCTGGGAAGGTGGTCTGGCCAGTCACGGAGGCGCCATCGGCATACTCATCGGACTGTTTATTTATTCAAGAAAAATAAAGAAACCGTATATCTGGATTTTGGACAGGATTGTGATTCCCGTCTCCATCGGCGGTGCCTTCATACGCATCGGAAACCTGATGAATTCGGAGATTTACGGATATGAGACGACGCTGCCTTGGGGATTTAAATTCGTGCGCGACTGGGCTCCAGGCACTCCAATCGATGCCATCCCTGCATGCCACCCGACACAGATTTACGAAGCGCTGATTTGCGTTATAGTCTTTGTGATACTCATGTATCTTTTCTTCAAGAAAGACACCGTCAACAAACGACCGGGATTTTTCTTCGGTTTCTTCTGCACCGTGGTTTTCGGTTCAAGAATCTTGATTGAATTCATAAAGCAGCCACAAGTGGAATTTGAGAATTCGATGACGCTTGACATGGGGCAATGGCTGAGCATCCCGTTTGTGATTGCAGGAATATATTTTATGTGTAGAAAACAAAAAAGGGGCGAATAAATTCACCCCTTTTTCTTTATCAAAAACCTTATCTTACAGCAGGTGGCATGTGACTGTCAAGCCTGCCATCACGATTGAAACCATCGACATCAGCTTGATGAGGATGTTCAGTGATGGGCCTGATGTGTCTTTGAATGGGTCACCGACGGTGTCGCCAACCACTGTAGCCTTATGATTTTCTGAACCTTTGCCTCCGAAGTTGCCTTCTTCAACATATTTCTTAGCGTTATCCCAAGCACCGCCTGAGTTAGCCATGAACACTGCCAACACGAAGCCTGTGGCGAGACCGCCGATCAACAGACCGAGGACACCCGGAACGCCGAGTACCAAGCCTGTGAGAATCGGGACGAGGATAGCGAGGATTGAAGGAACGAGCATCTCACGCTGTGCACCCTTTGTAGAGATAGCAACGCAGCGCTCGTAGTCAGGTTCTGCCTTACCTTCAAGGATTCCCTTGATGGTGCTGAACTGACGACGCACCTCTTCAACCATCTTCTGTGCAGCGCGACCCACGGCGTTCATTGTCATGCCGCAGAACACGAATGCCATCATAGCACCGATGAACACACCGACCAACACGACCGGGTTCATCAGGTTGACGTTGTAAGCCTCCATGAAGTCAACCAATGTTGCCTTTGCTGACTCAACGCCGTTAGGAAGGTCTTGACCCACACGGATGAGTGCGAGTTTGATTTCTTCGACGTATGATGCCAAAAGTGCGAGAGCTGTCAAAGCGGCTGAACCGATAGCGAAGCCTTTACCTGTTGCTGCTGTGGTGTTTCCAAGAGCATCGAGAGCGTCTGTACGCTGACGAACTTCCGGGTCGAGACCGCTCATCTCGGCGTTACCACCGGCGTTGTCGGCGATAGGACCGTAAGCGTCAGTTGCAAGGGTGATACCGAGTGTCGAAAGCATACCGACAGCGGCGATACCGATACCATAGAGACCCATTGAGAGGTTCTGAGCTGTGAATGCGATATGGAATCCATTAGCGCAGAGGTATGCCAAAATGATAGCGCAACCTACTGTCACAACCGGGATAGCTGTTGAAAGCATACCGAGTCCGAGACCTGAGATGATAACTGTTGCAGGACCTGTCTTCGAGCTTTCGGCGACCTTCTGTGTCGGTTTATAGCTCTGTGAAGTGTAGTATTCTGTAGCTTTACCAATGATGACACCTGCCAGAAGTCCGACGACCACTGACAATGAGACCTGCCACCACATGTTAGGGTTAGCTTCTTCTTTTCCGAAAAGGAAGTACATGATGCAGAATGTAGCTACTGCGATGAGGACGGCTGCTGTGTTAGTACCGCGGCTCAATGCGCCTAGAAGCTGTTTCATGCCAGCGCCTTCATTTGTACGGACCATGAAGATACCGATCAATGAGAGGAGAACGCCTGCTGCAGCGATGAGCATAGGAGCGAACACCGCTTTCATCTGCATGCCTTCGATTGCTGATGTTGCAAATGCTGATGCACCGAGTGCCATTGTTGCAAGGATTGAACCTGCATATGACTCATAAAGGTCAGCACCCATACCGGCGACGTCACCGACGTTATCACCGACGTTATCAGCAATTGTTGCAGGGTTACGCGGGTCATCCTCAGGGATATTGTACTCTGTCTTACCGACGAGGTCAGCGCCGACGTCAGCGGCTTTGGTGTAGATACCGCCACCGACACGGGCGAACAAAGCCTGTGTTGAAGCACCCATACCGAATGTCAACATGGTTGTTGTGATGATAACCAAGTGATTCTCAACACCAATGAAATAATCAAGGACGATGAACCAAACCGACACGTCGAGGAGTGCGAGGCCGACGACCACGAGACCCATGACAGCACCTGAACGGAAAGCCACCTGCAAACCGTTGTTCAACGACTTACGAGCTGCGTTAGCGGTACGTGCTGAGGCATAAGTAGCGGTCTTCATTCCGAAGAATCCTGCCAAACCTGAGAAGAAACCTCCGGTGAGGAAGGCGAACCATACCCAACCGTTCTGTAAGTCGAACAGGCTCATCACAAAAAACAACACCGCCAACACGATAAACACGATGATGACGACCTTGTACTGTTGCTTGAGATACGCCATAGCACCTCTTCTGACGTGCGAAGCGATCTTTTTCATTAAATCTGTTCCCTCGTCACTCTTTATCATGCTTTTATAGAAATAAAAAGCAAATGACAAAGCCAAAATTGACGCTGCGAGAACCAAATAAATTACCCAATTCATACGCAAAATTTTTAATTAATAATTATTTTTACTACTATTTACTTTTTTTCAATGTTTTCAACTTGCAAAGTTCCGAATAATATTTTTTTTATCAAAGAAAAAAATTTAATTTTATTAAAAATTATTTTTAGCATCGTCCGTCAAATATTTTTTCGTATTTTTGTAGAATGAATAAGATTGTGCTTGAGGAAATCGGATTGACATATACGTCGTCGCAAAGTGGCGCGTATGCTTTGCTTTTGAGCGAAAAAGGCTCTAAGCTGAAGATGCCTATCATCATTGGAAGTGCTGAGGCTCAATCGATTGCACTCGCCGCTGAAAATCACAAGGGCAAACGCCCCCTCACCCACGACCTTTTCAAAGCTTTCGCCGATGTGTACCTTATTAATATAAGGGAAGTTTGCATTGACCGTTACCTCGATGGGGTTTTCTATGCGGAACTGGTTTGTGAAAAAGACGGTCTGACCACCGTTATCGACGCCAGAGCCTCCGATGCCATCGCTTTGGCACTGCGTTTCAGGTGCCCGATTTACGCCAATGAAGACGTGATGACTGAGACAGGCATTGTGATTGAAGACAGCGAGATTGAAGAAGCTAAGGACGGTGATGAAAACAAGAGCAACAAGGGCGAGGTCACGCTCAAACAGCTTCAGGAACAGCTCGACGAGGCCGTTGAAAACGAGGATTTCGAGAAGGCTGTCATCCTACGCGACGCGATTTTTGAGATAAAACGTGTTGAAACGGATGAAAACCCATCGAAACAATCATGAAACAACAAAAAATCATTAAAATATGAAAGGGATTAAGTTTCGTTTAATCGTGATGAACTTCCTGCAGTTTGCGGTATGGGGAGCTTATCTGACATGTATGGGAACCTATCTCCACTGCCACGGACTGGCATCCCATATCGGTATTTTCTATTCGATTCAGGGCATAGTGTCGATTTTCATGCCTGCTTTGGTAGGCATCATCGCCGACAGATGGATTCCTGCCCAGAAGACCCTGGGATTGTGCCATCTCATCTCCGGCGCTGCCATGCTTGGCGCTGCTTACTATGGTCTTACGATAGGCGATGCTGTTCAGTTCGGGCCGTTGTTTACCTTGTATTCATTAGCTGTAACGTTCTACATGCCGACATTGGCCATCTCCAACTCTGTGGCTTACAACGCTTTGGATAAGGCCGGTCTCGACACCGTCAAGGCCTTCCCTCCTATCCGTGTGTTCGGCACCATCGGTTTCATCTGCACCATGTGGATTGTCGACCTGCTCGGATTCCAGCCGACAGCGGCACAGTTTGCGGTTAGCGGCGGCATCGGAATAGTGCTCGGATTATATTCATTCACCTTGCCGGCATGCCCGCTCAACAAAACCGACAACACCTCATTTGTCGACAAGCTCGGACTTCGCGCATTTACGTTGTTTAAAGACAAGAGGATGGCTTATTTCTTTATCTTCTCGATGCTTCTCGGTGTGTCGTTGCAGATTACCAACGGCTTCGCCAACCCATACATCACCAGCTTTGGTCACATTGAGAAATATGCAGGCACATTCGGAGTACAGCATGCCAACATCCTTATTTCGTTGTCACAGATTTCAGAAACGCTCTGTATATTATTGATTCCATTCTTCTTACGCAGATATGGAATAAAGAAAGTGATGCTCATAGCCATGTTCGCTTGGGTGCTTCGTTTCGCCTTCTTCGGCCTCGGCAACCCTGGCGGCGGCGTGTGGCTCTTCATATTGTCGTGCATCGTCTACGGCGTAGCTTTTGACTTCTTCAACATCAGCGGCTCGCTGTTTGTCGATAAGGAGACCGACCAGGGCATACGCTCATCGGCACAGGGACTTTTCTTCCTGATGACCAACGGCATCGGCGCGACTATTGGAACATTAAGCGCTCAAGCCATTGTAAATCACTTCGTTTACAAGCCTCATGCAGCTGGCGCCACCCCTGAGATGGTTGCCGCCGGATGGCAGAGCGCATGGTTCGTGTTCGCCGCCTATGCATTGGTTGTTGCAGTGGTGTTTGCCATCGTTTTCAAATACAAACATAATCCTGAAGACATTAAATAATGAGACAATATTTAGACCTACTTCAACGAATCCTTGACGAGGGCGTGCAGAAAGGCGATCGCACAGGCACCGGAACAATCAGTATTTTCGGGCATCAGATGCGTTTCAACCTCTCAGAAGGCTTTCCGCTCGTGACCACGAAAAAGGTTCACCTGAAATCGATAATCTACGAGTTGCTGTGGCTCATCGCCGGCGACACAAACATAAAATATCTTCATGACCATAAAGTATCAATCTGGGACGAATGGGCTAATGCCGATGGCGACCTCGGTCCAGTGTATGGCGCTCAGTGGCGTAACTGGAACAACGAAGGCATCGACCAGATCCAGCAGGTCATCGACAGCATCAAAAACAACCCGAACAGCCGCCGTCACATTGTGACAGCCTGGAACCCGAGCGTACTGCCAGATGAGCATGAGAAGGACTTCGCCAAGAACGTGGCTGCAGGTAAGGCGGCACTGCCACCATGCCATGCCTTCTTCCAGTTTTATGTGGCAAACAACAAGCTGTCGTGCCAGCTCTACCAACGCTCAGCCGATGTGTTCCTCGGCGTGCCGTTCAACATCGCGTCATATTCGTTATTGACAATGATGATGGCACAGGTATGCGGCCTTGAACCTGGCGATTTCGTCCACACTTTCGGCGATGTGCATATCTACAACAACCACATGGAGCAGGTTAAGCTGCAGCTCTCACGCGAGCCGCGACCGCTTCCGACGATGAAGTTAAACCCTGAAGTCAAAAGTCTGTTTGATTTCAAATACGAGGATTTTACCTTGGAAAATTATAATCCTTGGGATGCAATCAAGGCGGAGGTCTCGATATGAAAACAAAAATCTCAATAATAGTAGCGATGGCGAAAAACCGTGCCATCGGCAAGGGCGGCGACTTGATTTGGCATCTGTCGAACGACCTGAAACATTTCAAGGAGGTGACATCAGGGCACACCGTGATAATGGGCTATAAGACATATATGTCGCTGCCTAATCAGAAGCCTCTGCCAAAACGCCGCAACATCATCATCTCAACTCGATTAAACGAAGCGCCGGAAGGTTTCGAATTGGCCAATTCTGTTTTGGATGCCATGAAGATGGTGTTTAACGAAGAGGAGGTCTTCATCATCGGTGGCGGTATGATTTACGAACAGTTCCTGCCGATGGCTGACAAGCTTTATCTCACACGCATCGACAAAGACTTCGAGGCCGACACCTTCTTCCCTATCATCAACTTCAGCAATTACGACCTCATCGATTTGAAGGTCATTGACGAAGACCCGCAGATTGACTGCAGTTACAAGTTCGAGACTTGGGAACGCAAACAATAAAAAAAATCGGGATTTAAATCCCGATTTTTTTATTTCATCACTGAAACTTTCCGTATCATTTCATGACCATCAGCGACTATTCGAACCAAGTATATTCCTGATTCAAAATCGTTTGTATTTATTGTCATCTCATTAGCATCGTGATTCTGTTCAAAAACTTTCTGTCCAATTGAGTTATAAATCGCGACACTGCTAAGATTTTCCGCCTTGACAGTCAACATATCCTTTGCAGGATTTGGGTAAATCTCAATGTTTTGAGTTTCATTCTCATCAATATTATCAGGAGAATAGTACAATTTTACATAATACTCGTTGTTATACCTTGCCTGAGCCGGAATTGAGTAGCAATCTAAATCCTGATAGAATGCTATAACTTTGTAATAATACCAGTTACCATATTCAAGCGGAGCAGTCTCCTTATATTCAAATTTGTTAGCAGACACAATCTTTACACGCTGGTATGTGCCATCTTCATTGCATTTTCTGTAGACGAAATATGCGCTGAGATTCTCCGTGTTTTCTGGTGCATCCCAGGTAATGGCAGGTTTTCCGCTATTTTGGATGTAATACCAAACGTTTCTTGCCGGATTGCAAGCGTCACCAACGCTGACACAGTTCATTTCTGACAATTCAGTCTCACCGTTTTCGCAAAGGACGCTGACATTATAGCAATGTCCAAGTCCATCGGTATAATGGTCAACGTAAGGCTGAGAATTATCTGTAACCATCTGATAGATAACATCGTCGCGATAGATGCAGAATGCGTATGCATTGGTCAGTGAGCCGTTCCATTCGAGGATGATATCTTCGCCATCAGCGGTGCCTTCCAAATCAGTTGGCGCATTGCAAACGCCAGTGTTGCCGCAGCCGTTATTGACCTCAAGGAACACTCCTTCATTCATTTCAGCTGTCGAGCCAGAGAATGAGTAGAGATTAACATTCTGTGAGTCATAGATATTAAATGAGATATTGTCGACGGTTTCATTTGATGCGACCCAACCGAATTTCACGCGTCCAACCGGCACATCGACATGAGCTGCTTGCGGTGTCGATGAGGTAAGGGTCATCTGAGCAATTTCGGTGTTAGCCATGTTGTAAATTGAGATATGGTTGCCTTTCCAGCCATAATAATCTGTTGATGTCATCACGATTCTCCAGTCGCATGCAGGTCCAAAAGCAATATCTCTCCGCAGAACCTGTTTGCCGTTACGACCGTTGCTGACAGCGAAAACTTTATATTCGTAGCTGTCGTAATATGGCACGTGGTCGGTGATAGTCATCTGCTGTCCGGCGACGATGCCTTCTGTAATCTCGTGGCAGACCTTGCTGTTACGCATGACGACGATTTTTTCGATATCGGTCATTGGGGTGCCGTCGAGATATGTCGTAGGGTTGGTCCAAGTCAATGTTGCATCGAACGATGTGTCGGATTCCGTTGTCACGACAAGGTCTGTCGGGGCGCTTGGAGTGGCGTCGTAAACCACCTGAGGCACGAAGTTGAACATAGCGTCGGCAGGATGAGTGTACGGGGCATCATCGATGAGATACCATCCGTCGGAGCTGCCGCCCCATCCGAGGTTGAAATGGAACAAATCGTAGTCGTCGTAGCCGTCGCAGACGAAGGCGTGGCAGCCGTCTTCTTCGCAGCCGCCGTAATACATCGGCCAGCCCATGTCGAACTGTTCGCGTACCATGCTTTTCCAAATCTCAGTCTTGTAGTCATCGCGACGACGTTGGATATTGGCGTCGCTATAGTTATAATAAGTATGCAAAGCGCTGGGGATGCCTCCGGAGCCGCCGCCGCTACCGTCAGGACCATAGCCCATGTCAATCATGACACCGCAGTGGAAGCTAATCAATGCAACAGCCTGAATCTCTTCAAGAGGTGAGTTCTCATTGAGTTTGTTTGCCATGTGATCCCAGTCATAATAGGTATTCTCGAAGTCAGCGCATATTTCACCGTAGTCTTCGTGTATATAGCAGTGGCTGCCGTTTCCGTGTTCCGGATATTTCCAGAACGTCACCAGCTGTGCCATTGCAGTGGCGAGACAACCTACATAGGTATGACCATGTGAGCCGGCAGAATCTTCCGGACAGTAATAGTTATATGGATAGCTCTGGTCCCATTGTGTCTGCACGAGGTAGTCGACGCCTCTGCCGCCATGTCTTGAGACGAGACGGCCGTTCTTTTCGAGCATCTGCCAGTCCGCGGCGACGTCAGGAGCCGCGGCATTCATCGACGAACGGCTTCTCATACCCCTGACCTCAACGATACCATCAAGATAATCGCGCAGCGCAGGAGGAATATTGTTGATATCAAAATTGCCGTTCTCTGAATAACCTATAATCGGACGATAGGAATCATCAGCCGACAAGATTATAAAGCCCTGATTTCCGACATTGAAGACATAAAAACATGTCTCGTTTCTGTCAGCATAAGCAGTATATGCCAGCGTCACGTCAAGATTTCTGTTCTGAATCTCGAAATGAGACGCGACGAATTTCTGAGCAAGGCTCTGTGCTTTGTCAGCATCCACAGGATTAGCTGTCAAAGTGTTAAGCGCAAACAAAGCGATGATTATAAATAGGATTTTTTTCATGGTTAATATTCTAAAAAAAAGAGCGCTCAGCAAATTTTACCGTCGCTTCGCGCTCTTTAAACTGTAAACTGTAAACCGTAAACTATTTAACAACTGAGATCTTACGTGTCACTTCGTTGCCGTTGGCAATGATGCGAACCATATAGATACCAGCCTCGAAGCTACCTGTGTTGATTGTTGTCTCTTCAGCATCGACATTCTGTTCAAACACTTTCTGTCCGACTGAGTTGTAGACAACCACGTTGCTGAGGCCTTCAGCTTTCACTGTAAGCATGTCTTTCACTGGGTTAGGATACATCTCGATACCCTGAGCCATGCTCTCGTCAACACCTTCTGGGCTGTAGTAAATCTTTACGAAATAATCGTTGTTATACATAGCTTTTGCTGGTGCTGAGTAGCATTCGATTGCCTTATAGTAAGCAACCACTCTGTAATAGTACCAGTTACCAAATTCAAGAGCTTTGGTCTCTTTGTATTCTGTCTTGTTTGGAGCAACGATCTTGATACGTTCGTATTCGCCGTCTTCATTAACTTTTCTGTAGATGAAGTAAGCTTCCAAACCTTCAGTATTATCTGGGGCTTCCCATGTGATAGCCGGTTTGCCGTTTGACTGGATGTAGTACCATTCATTCTTTGCAGCGTCGCAGCCTTCGCCAGCTGTACCGCAAGCCTCGTTTGAAAGTTCTGACTCGCCGCCTTCGCCGAGGACACAGACCTGATAGCAGTGACCGCCGATTGCTGGAGCTTCATCGACGAATTCGTTAGAATGTGAGAGTTCGCAAAGCAAACCGTCACGATAGATGTTGAAGCCGAAGTTATCTTTTGCAGTGCCTTCCCAGGTGAGGATGATATTGTCACCGTCTGTTGTAGCGTGCAAATTTGCAGGAACTGATGTTGGAGCAGCATTGCCGCAGCCGTTGTTGCCCGAATAGAAGGTTCCTTCCGGAATATCAGACGAGTTTCCTTCATACTGGCAAACGATATTTCCTGTTGAATCCTTGATCTTGTATGTGAGTGACACATTGTCTGAGCCGGCTTTCCATCCGAAGTACACTTTACCAAGTGTCATCTGGATGCTATAAGTTGTAGGGTTGCTGCTTGTCATGGTGAATCTGTCGATTTCATTGCCAGCGCCATCGTAAGCTACGATGTAACCGTTCTTCCATCCCTGCATATTTGATGATGTGGCGACGATCTTCCATTCGCATGTTGGGCCGAATGACTCTGTAGCTGTACCGAAAACGCCGTTCACGCCGTCCTTAACTGCGTACACTCTATATTCAAATGTGCTGTAGCAAGGAACGTGTTCATCAACGAAGCTCAGGTTTGCACCTGGTGTTGGGTTATCAACGGTGTAGATGACTTTGTCTTCTCTTGTCACAACAATCTGGTCGATAGATGTGAGAGTCTGGTTGTTCATGGTCTTGGTTGGGTTTGTCCAAGTAATTACCGCCTCCTGTGCCAATTCGCTAGTCTTTGTTGCTGTAACATTGGTTGGAGCCTGGACTGTGTTCTGATAGACAGCTGTTGGAACATAGTTGAAGATGGCTGCTGCGCCCTGGTTGTAATCGATAGCGTCGACTGCATACCAGTCGTCGTCAGAACCACTCCATCCGAAGTTGAAGCTGATGAAGTCATCCTCATTATAGCCGTCAGCGACGAAAGCGTGGCCGCCTTCTGAGCTATGTCCTGAATAGTAAACAGGACGACCGAGGTCGAATTCAGCCTTAAGCAAGTTAATCCAGCTGGCGAGAGAGTGTGAACTTCTTTGTTTCTGGACGCAGTAGTCATAATCGAAGTAGTCTGCCATGGCACCTGGAACATCTTGTGAGTATGCGCCGCTGCCATCAGGAGCGAAGCTCATATCAACTGCAACGCCACAGTGATACATGAGTGTTGCAACAGCCTCAATCTGTTCCTGTGATGCGCCACTCAATGATCTTGGCATAAGATCCCATTGATATGTGGTGGCGCCGAAGTTTGCTGACTGCTGACCATAACCTGGGCAGTAGTATGAGTGGCTGCCTTCGCCCTGGATAGGATGATTCCAGTATTTCATAACCTGGCTCATGGCTGTTGCGACGCAACCTGCATAGCAACGTCCACCAGGAGCACCCTGTGCTGATGATTGTGGAGCATAAAGGTTATAAGGGCTGTTCTGATTCCACTTGGTCTGAACGAGTGGTCCAACAGTCTTAGCTCTCTTGTTACTCAACTTGCCGCTGTTGCGCAATGATTCCCATTGACCTGCGATTTCAGGAGTAGCGTTAATGTCTTTCTCGATAGCATAGCTGATACTGTTTTTGTAAGTCTCAAGCATGAACATAGCGCCGTTGTAAGGGTTGCTTGCATCAAATGGGCCGTTCTCTGAATAAGCGAGAATAGGACGCACATTGTCAGATGCAGCTACCATAACGAAACCTTCGTTACCGATGTTAAAAACGTAGACACAAGGTTGACCGTTGTCTGACGTAACTGTGTAGTACAGCTCAAGATCAGCTCTCATTGTCTTTTCAAAAGTCGCCTGGACAAACATCTGTCCTAACGATTTAGCTGTAGTAACATCAACAGGATTTGCAAATAATGCGCTCATCCCGAGGACTACAGCAATCACCAATGTTAATAATTTTTTCATCTTTAATTAAAATTAGATTAATAAACTGTTTGTTGATTTTTATTCTATTACTGAGATTTTCTGTGTTGTAGAGCCTGTTGCTGTCATGATTTTCACCATGTAGATGCCTGTTCCGAACTCCTGCATGTCGATAACGCACTCATCGCTATTGACATTCACCTCAATGACTTTCTGACCGACGAGGTTAAACACCATCACGGTATTCAGGTTCTCAGCTTCGATCTTCACTCTGTTTGTTGTAGGGTTAGGATAGACTCTTGCATTGATTGAGTTTTCAGCCACTGAAGCCACCAAGACTGTCACATAGTCAACATCATCTGGTGTTATTGCCGGATTTGACTCGCATGCTGAGCTGTAAGCTGTCACCTTATAATAATAGGTGCCATTTTCAATAGCGTCGAAATATTCATGAACGTCGCCTTCAACGTTGCCGATTTCAGCATATTCAACGCCGTCTTCACTTCTGTAAATCTTGAATTTTGAAGGAGCATAATCGCAATTCCATGAGAGGAGTGATCCGCTTGTGCCTTCCTGATATGTAAACTCACCGGCAAATCCTGTAGGTGCGGTGCAGTTCGGGCAGTCGTTGTTGCCTGAGAAGATTGTTCCGTTGAGCTGTGATGAAGAGCCTGTAAATGTGTAGGCTGTCTGGTTGGCTGAGTTTTTCAAAGTGATTGTGATTGATGACACTGTTGATGCAGGAGCCACCCAGTTCAATGAGAAGTCGCCTTCCGGGAACACCACTTTTTCGCTTAATGGTGATGATGATGTCATCGTGATTTCTTTAAATATAGCGCCATTCCCACCAACGACCTGCACTTTGCCTTCGTTCCAGCCTTGGAAACTTGTGGTCTGGCAAACGAATTTCCATGTGCAGCTTGGACCTGCCATAACACTTTGTGAGAACGTCTCACCTTCATAGTCATTGTTGATACCAACGATTGAATAGGTATATGCGCCATATTCGGCAAGTTCGTCATTATATGTGACGATGGCGCCTGGCTGAGGATTGCTGTAGGTCTGAATTGTCTCGCCGTTGCGTTTCAGCACAATCTGTTGGATAGATGTGAGGTTGGCACCTGAAACAGATGTTGTTGGGACCTGCCAGCTCACTTCAACATTCTTGGTGACTGCGTCTGCCACTTCTGCTGTCAAAGTCTCGATAGCCGGAAGCATGGCGTCATAGACATAATCAGGCATGATATCAAACACGGCTCTCTGATATAAATTGAAGGAGCCGTTGCCGGTATTCAATGCGTCGATTTGATAATAGTTGTTGTATTGACCGCTCCAGCCCCAGTTGAAGTGGAACATGCGGTTGTTGTTGTAGCCGTCGCAGTTGAAGGCATGGCCACCGTCAGTGTCGTAGCCGGCATAGACGAATGGGATGCCGCGGTCCAATTGTGCCATAAGCATGTCTTCCCATTTCGCTTTTGAATATGAGTCACGGCTTTTCATATTAGCGCATTCGCCATATCTGAAGTATTCGCTCAATGCGGTAGGGACATCACCTGTCTGAGCACCGCTACCCTGAGGTGTGAAGTCCATATTGACAGAGACGCCACAGTGATACATCAAAAGAGCCACAGCCTGAGCCGCTTCATTAGCCTGCGAGCCAAGCTGGTTAGGCATAATCGACCAGTTGTAGGTGGTCTCACCGAAGTTTGCCGACAAAGCAGCACCGCCACCAGGATAAGTGCTGGTGTTGTAAGAATGCTCACCGACACCTGTCTCTGGCCAGTTCCAGAACTTCATCACCTGGCTCATAGCCGTAGCCACACAACCGGCATAGCAGTGATTGCCCAACCAATAGCTGGTGCAAGACGGAGCATAATAGTTATAAGGATAATCCTGATTCCAAGTTGTTGAAAGAAGCGGATTCACAGATTTTTCCATTCTTGTCTTCATAGTGACACCTTCCTTGCGGAGAAGCTCCCATTGCGCAGCCACCTCCTCGTCAGCAATCCATTCATTATCAATGGCATACTGAATCTGACGGCCATAAAAACCGAGGTAATAACGCAAGCCGTCAGGGATGTTGTTAACATCGAAAACGCCCTCGCCATAACCCAAAATAGGATAAGCGCGGTCGTCAGCGGCGACAATCACGAAACCATTCTCATGGTTAAAAACGTAGAGATAAGGCACATCATCATCACTGCTTAAAGTATAAACAAGCTGTGCATCGGCAATATCTTTAGCCGACAAAACATTGTTTTTCAAATACTTAACCCCAAGTTCTTTTGCCGTATTGACATCAACTGGAGCAGCAAAAATCTGTCCTGCTAAAACCACAAGGGCAGCAACCAACGTAAATAGTTTCTTCATTTTTTAATATTTTTTATTATCTTTATTTTCGTTTAAAAATTGTCAAAAACCGTAAATCATTGTTAATGAATTATTTAAAATGGTCAATCACAATTTCTCATTTAATATACCTTAATTAATTTTTAAGTTTGTAAAAATACAAAAATTTTTCATACGACGCTCATTTTTTTCGTATTTTTGCACTTCAAAAATGAAAAATCCCTGAAATGGAGCATAAATACTATGATTTTTACATGCGTTTTCCTAGTGAGGATGACGCGCTGAAAGCGAAAGATTTTTACTACAAAAAACATCGTCCGCGCATTGGCGGCGAGTTTAAAATCAACGACAACGGCGTGTGTTCGCTGTCGCTTCAGGACGAATGCGAGCTCATCACCGACCTCTACCCTTTTGGTCTGAGGCGTTACATCGTCGCCGACAACTTCCACGGAGTGCGCCGCGAACACGGAAAAGACATCTTCGATTTTTTCACCGACAGTGACCAATATTTCTGCTGGGATTTGAACGACCAGGTTTTCGAAAAGCTCAACAATTTCTTGAAAAACGAGATTCATAATGACGGTTTCAAACCAGAAGAAGGCAAGCATGCTCCATACGTACAACGCGAACTCGACAGCATGGGAATCGACGATCTCTATAACATGCTAAACGTCGACGCACCAGGACTTGACATTTAGTTAGAAGTTTAAACAGTAAACGGTAAACAGTAAACGGTAAACAGTAAACAATAACCTATAACCTATAAACATTCTCCTTAATCTCCATTTTCGCCATTTTTTGCACCTCAATGCTGGGGTGACCGAACTCCTCTACAATTTTGCCAAGCATGAGATAGATGCCGTCGCCTTGGAACGGATACATTTTCAACACGTTAGGAAAGATTGTGGCATCAAAAACGTCGCCGTTGGCATCCAAAAAATTGGCAAAATGCATCAGTTCGCCCTTCGAGGTCTTCACATATTTCAAACTGACCAGCTTCCCAAGCATACGGTATTGTTTTCCAACGTTTTGCAACATGTTTTTTGCAAACACTTCTCCCCGGAAGCGCGTTTTCAACATGTCGAACCATGTCAGCGTGACCGGGAAGCCAAACAATTCCATTTCATCGTAAGCGTCTTCAAGTGGTTGGGTGTTCATTACAGGCAGCTGATAATCATGGTTTTGCATGCCAAAAGTGTCGTGTGAAAACCTGAACTGAGTCTCTTGGACAAGGCCTCGCATCCCATGGAATTTGTTACGGTAAGACGACATCTTTCCGTTGTAGGCATGGGCTTCCCAGAGTAATGTAGGCTTGCTTTTTCCAGTAAACATGAAAGCGCCGCTGCGAATCAGAATCGTCATCTGTTCCATCTTCGGATGCAGCCGCTCCATGAAGTCGGCTAAGCCGCGATATTTCCCATTTGTAATCCGTTCATTGACAATGCTTTGCGCAAACTCAGCCTCAAGCCCTTGCAGATGCACAAAGCCGATGTACGCCACCTTGCCATGAAGCGAGGTCAGATACTCACTCATGTTGACACACGGCAGATGGACAATGCCTCCTTGCCGACGCAACTCATTGAAATACACCCATGTAGGATAAAAACCGCCGAAGTTGTTTATCACTGCCACCTGAAACTCGAGCGGGAAATACGCTTTCAGAAACAAGCTCTGGAAGCTCTCCACAGCATACGACGCCGAATGCGCTTTCGAGAATGAATAACCTGCAAACGACTCTATCTGCCGCCACACCTCACAGGTCACTTTATCGCTGTAACCCCTTGATTTACAGTTGTAAAAAAACTTTTTCGTCAGCTCCGTCATCTCGTCTTTGCGACGGCTTTTGTGGTTCATCATGCGGCGCAGGACATCGGCGTCGCCAAGGTCGAGACCTGCGAAGTGATGACACACCTTCAGAACGTCTTCTTGATATACCATCACGCCGTAGGTCTCCTCAAGCTGCTCTTTAAGCACAGGATGCAGATAATCAATGTGTTGCGGGTCATGAAAACGTTGTATATACTGCCTCATCATGCCTGATTTCGCCACCCCGGGACGTATGATGGAACTCGCCGCGACAAGCGTCTTATAGTCATCACAGCGCAACTTTCGAAGCAGCCCGCGCATGGCAGGACTCTCGATGTAGAAGCATCCGTTGGTCTCGGCGTTGCGCAACAGATTTTTTACCTTTTCGTCTTTTTTGAAATTCTCAACACGATGAATGTCAATGTCCACGCCACGGTTTTTCCGTATCATATCCGCCGCGTCTTTGATATGCCCGATGCCTCGTTGGCTGAGGATGTCCAACTTCTCAACCCGCAGACGCTCAGCGACATACATATCCCACTGCGTGGTCAAGAAGCCTTTCGGAGGCATGTCGAGGGCGGAGTAACAAGTTATCGGTTCCTCGGTTATCAAAACACCACCGGCATGAATGGAACGAATATTAGGGAAATCCAGTATTTGCTGGGCAATACCAATGATTGGCTGTGGAAGACTTTCGTTTTTTGAAAAACCATGTACTTTCCCAATTTCAAGCAATACCGAGCGGTCGCGGAACGTAGTTGTAGCTCCCAACAATGCCACATGCCGATCCTCGTAACGATCGAAGATATAACGGTGTATCTCATCGCGGTCTTTCCACGAATAGTCGATGTCGAAATCAGGCGGGCTGCTGCGTTTCGGATTCAGAAAACGTTCAAAATAAAGGTCGAGGCTTATCGGGTCTACATCAGTGATTCTCAAGCAGTAAGCCACGATGCTGTTGGCGCCGCTGCCTCGTCCCACATGATAAATCCCTTTCGACATAGAATATCGTATTATGTCGGCAGCAATCAGAAAATACGAGGAGAAGCCCATATTTTCGATGATGTCGAGTTCTTTCTCAATGCGGCGATAAGCCTCTTTGTCGCGGTCGCCGTAACGATATCGCATGCCCTCAAACGCCATCTTCCGCAAAAGCTCCATGTCATCATAAACGCTTTCGGTAAACGTCTTTTTATTTTTCGGCGACTCAAAGTCAAAATCTATATTACATTGATTTACAATATATTGCGTTGTCTTTATCATTTCTGGAAAGAGTGCGTATGCCGCCTTCAACTTCTCGGGCGGGAGCAGCATCTCATCAGCGGAAGCGTGGGTTTCGAGCCTCGAAATCAGGATGTTTTTGTCGATGGCGCGAAGGTTTTTATGCACCTCAAACGACTTCTCATCCAAAAACGTGACAGGCTGTGCTATCACCAGCTTATCCTGATGATTCCGCAGATCGGATGTCAATAGCCGCGACACCTGCGACAGTCTAATTCCGATAAATTCATTATCAGCAAGTTGTGCTATTTTACGTTTTCCGAAAGGGTAAATGACGACGACATTATTCCATTGCGGAGCATTAATATTATAAGGTGTCTTGCTGACATTATGCTGCGTCAGCGTCTCGTTGATTTCACGAAAACCCTCGTTATTTCTGGCAATAGCGACATACAACAATTCGTCGCCATTCCTAAATTCGCAACCTGCGATGGGCTTGATGTCGTATTTTTTGCATTCAAAGACGAAGTCGATAATGCCCATGGTGTTGTTGATGTCGGTCAGAGCCATCGCCGGAATATGCAAACGACAAGCCTGCTCCACCAGATTCTCAATGGAGATAGTGCCGAAGCACAAACTGTAATATGACCTGACATTCAAATACACGAGATACACTCACTCTGACAAGATATTCCTCATTTTTTAAAGACAGGATTTACAAGATTAACAGGCTTTGTTTTCCCTCATTATTCTTCCACAATTTCTCCTTTACTATAATTTCTAAACTTTCTTTTAACTTCAACTTTATCTCCAAAATTAATTAGAAGACCTGTATCATTTTTAGTGGCATTTAAATAATTAACCAATTGAACTTCATGCACTTTAGCTAAATTTTCAACAGCTTTCAATTCAACAATAATTTCATCTTCAACAACTAAATCAGCATAATAACCTCCAACTTTATGGCCTTTATAAAACACTTCCAAGGGCATCTCTTTATCAACAGACAAACCCATATCTAAAAGTTCAATAAACATTGCATTTTGATATACTTTTTCCATAAAACCCTTACCCAAAACATTATAAACTTTATAAGCCGCCTTAATAATCTGTCCAGTTAAATCATCATAATCCATAACAACCTCCGTTTCTTTATTTTAGTTTTTAACTCTTAAAAATCTTGTTAATCCTGTTAATCCCGTTAATCCTGTCTAATTTTATCTTGTTAATCCTGTTAATCCCGTTAATCCTGTCTAATTTTATCCTGTAAATCTTGTTAATCCTGTCTAATATTATATCTTATCGAAGCTTTAAAGATTGCATTTTTTCCAAAACGTTTTCTTATTTTATCCAAAGCGCCGTAAAGGTTTGTCATTTCAGCGGTGTCGTCGAATAGGTCAAGTTGCTGGGTGCCTCCGACGAGGCTGCTGAAGCGAACTCCGATGAGCCTTATCAGCAGACGGCGGTCGTAAAGCTTGTCGAAGATATCGTACACTGTCTTCAACAAAAGATGGTCAAACGAGGTGTACGGTATCTGCCGCTGCATGGTGCGCGTGTCGAAGTCCGAATAGCGTATCTTCACCGTGACACAGCCTGTCAGCTTGGTCTGCGACCGCATCTCGAACGCCAGCCGTTCCACCATCCGCGCCAGCACGCTCTTCAGCAACACAATGTCGATGGTGTCGGTCTCGAAAGTATGTTCCTTGCTCAGTGATTTCTGCTCTTCGTAAGGCTGCACCGGCGTGGTGTCGATGCCGTTTGCCTTCTTCCAAATCTCGATCCCGTTCTTGCCAAGTGCCTGACTGACAACGACATCAGGCATCTGACGGAAGTCACCGATGGTGGCGATGCCCATCGAGCGCAGCAACTGATATGTCTTCACCCCCACCATTGGGATTTTGCCTATCGACAGCGGGTCGAGGAAAGGATGCACCTGCTGATGCTGCACCTGCAGCTCGCCGTTGGGTTTCGCCTCGTCGGTAGCTATCTTCGAGACTGTCTTATTCTCTGAAAGTCCAAAAGATATTGGCAGTCCCGAGTTTTTCATTATCGTCTCGCGCAGCTCGTGCGCCCATTTGTAACATCCGAAGAAACGGTCCATTCCGGTGATGTCGATGTAATGTTCGTCGATGCTGGTCTTCTCGAATACGGGCGCACGGTCGGCGATTATCTCCGTCACGAGGCGCGAGTAACGGCTGTACAGCTCCATATCGCCGCCGATGAACACTGCCTGCGGGCACAATTGTTTTGCCAGCCGCATCGGTTGGGCCGAATGCACGCCGAAACGCCTCGCCTCGTAGCTGCAGGTGGAGACGACGCCCCTGTCCGACATGCCGCCGACAATCACAGGACGACCCTCCAACGCCGGATTTATCAGACGCTCCACCGACACGAAAAAAGTGTCCAAATCAAGATGTAAAACTGTTCTATTCATAACACTCCACCGTCATTCCGAGCGAAACGAAGTGTAGTCGAGGAATCTCAAACAAATTGAATGAGATTTATTCATTCCACTCCGCTCCAGTCGAAATGACGTAAAAAAAATCATTTTTTTCTTTCCATTTCAAAAATTATTTGTATTTTTGCCATGTTTTTAATCAAAAATTGCGACGAAAAATTAGTCATTATTTTAATACGTGTCAAGAAAAATTTTAAAATTTTTGCTATGTTATTCAGTACCAATATAAAATTTTTGCGGAAGCGCCGCTCGAAGACGCAGGATGACGTCGCCACGGCGCTCAACATGAAGCGTTCGACGCTCAGCGGATACGAAAACGAGGTGTCGGAGCCCAACATTGAGGCACTCGTCTCGCTGTCGAAATACTTCAACGTCGCCATCGACACATTAATAAAGGTGGATCTTACGAAGATTGGCGAGTTCCAGCTCAGCCAGCTCGAGCGAGGCTACGACGTGCACCTAAAAGGTAGCAACATCAGGGTGCTTGCCACCACCGTCGACAGCGGCAACCGCGAGAACATCGAGCTCGTCTCAGAGCGCGCAAAGGCAGGATACACCACAGGTTACGCCGACCCTGACTACATTCGCGTGCTCCCTACATTCCAGCTGCCGTTCCTGTCGAAGGAAAGGAAATACCGCACCTTCCAGATCAGCGGCGACTCGATGCTGCCTATACCCGACAAGTCGTACGTGACAGGCGAATACGTCCTCGACTGGCACAACATCCACGACAAACAGGCTTATATCATCCTCACCATCGACGACGGCATCGTGTTCAAAATCGTTGAAAATCATATCGCTGACGGCTATCTGAGGCTTCATTCGCTGAATCCGATGTACGAGCCGTTCGAGATTCCGCTCAACGAGATAAAAGAGGTGTGGAAATTCGTTCATTACATCAGCTCGGAGATACCTGAAAGCATGAATCAGCCGCGCGAGCAGCAGCTCATCGACACCATCAACGACCTGAAAAAGCAGGTTCAAGCCATTCAACTGAAGCTGAATCTTTAAAATTTTTCAGATTTTTCTGGCATTTTCAAAAAAAATGCCTAATTTTGCGATGTCTTTAACATTTGTTGAAATTTTTTTAAACATTTAGCAATATGAAAAAAGTATTCTTCTCATTGATGCTCATCGCAGCATTGGCAGCAGGATTCACAGGCTGCAAAAAAGACGAAAACACTTCAACCAGTCACTCACAGAAATTCTCTTTAGGTGAGACAAATTATGATGTCAAAAATGCCCTCGCCATTACAAATATCGCAGGTGAAGGTACCGACATCTACAACGCCATAGTGTTATGCGATGCCAACCTCAATAACAACAACGGTGGCGAAGGCCGAGGCGTAATCATTGCTTTCAAAGGTGACATCACCGGTGGAACATACACTTTGTCAGACAACGAGACAGCTTATCCGAAATATGCATTCACAAGCCTCAACATCGCCGACATCGCAAGTTTCGACATCGAAAACATCTTTGATAATGGCGAGGCTTATATCGGCATCACAGGCTCATTCACTCTCGAAATTGATGGTGACACATACACAATCACAACAGAAGGCATCGAGGTTGAAAATGTAGAAGATCCAACAGTTTTAGAGACTTCATCAGTCGACTACGAAGGCGCTCCTGCAGTTTACGAGCTCGCAACAGTCATCAGCGGCAACCTCAACAATGAAGTAATCGCAACAGCAGGCAGAACAAAATACAACCTGATGTTCATTGAGACCCAAATCGCAGCTTTCATCACTTATAGCGGCAACTTTATTGGTCTCACATCAACATCATCATTCGCAGAAGGTCTTCCTGTTGGAGAATTCACAAACAACGACTTCCCTATCATTTATCTGGAAGGCATGGACATCAACTCTCCTAAGTTCGCCACAAGCGGCAACATCGTGATTGCAAAAGACGGTGACATTTACACCATCGACATCACCGATGCAACTATCAGCGGCGATAATTACGAGATGCACTATGAGGGAACCCTCCCATTCTTTGATTTCCCATTCTAAGGAAACCTATCATAAAGAAAGCGGCGTCACGCTTGAGCGTGACGCCGCTTTTTTGTTCCAAAGCAAACTAAACAGTAAACCGTAAACGGTAAACTATAAACTATTTCCCCCAATATTCAAACGTTTCCAGTTCTTTCAGCAGCTCATTCACTGCGGCTTCAAGCTGTTCGTCTATGCCTTGCGCGAGTTTCTCCGGAGTGTTTTTAACCTTGATATCAGGTTCCAGCTGGCTGTTTTCCAGATAGTTGCCTTCTTCTGTGCGATAGCCAATGACAGGCAATCCGAAATAAAGGGTGTTGTCCTGCAATGTCTCCCAAGTGACGCTGCTCATGGTGCCAGGTACTGGCATTCCCACGAGTTTACCCATGTTTTTATGCTTGTAAACCCAAGGTGTTCCGTGAGCGTTGCTGTAATTTGCCTCACCGATAATCATAATCGAAGGCTTCACGTAACGGCGTGACGGCATGACGCAAGCCACAGTGTCGCGGATAACCTGCTCGAGATATTTCTCGCCTGAGAACAAGATTTCTATATCTTCATGCAAACGGCCGCCGCCATTGAAACGGGTGTCGATGACGATGCCTTTACGGAGATTGTATTTTCCTAAGATATCAGCATAAACATCGCGATAGCTGGCATCGCCCATGCTCTTGATGTGGACGTAACCGAGACGACCATCTGACAAGCTGTCAACGATATGTGCGTTGCGTTTTATCCAGCGTTTGTAAAGCAAATCGTTCTGTGCGCCTTTCGAAATAGGCTTCACCACCTCGTCCCAATGTTTCTTTGTTTTCGGGCTGTAGATTGAAACGAGAACAGTCTTTCCCGATTTCTTGTTCAACAGCGGGAAATAGTCCATATCTTTTGTAATCTCAACGCCGTCAATCTTTTCGATGATGTCACCAGCTTTCACTGCCGATGTTTTCTTGTCAAATGGACCATATTCCAAGACCTCTTCAATACGAAGTCCGTCTTTGTCATAATCCCAGTCGAAAAGCAGACCCAGCTGAGCCGTAGCATCGCCGTTAGAGCCGCCACGATAGCCTGAGCCTGAATGTGAGACGTTGAGTTCACCGAGCACTTCGCTCAACAACTCAGCGAAATCGTAGTTATTATTAATATGTGCCAAGAAAGGATAGAAATCTATCTTGATCTGCTCGAAATCAGCACCGTTATGGTCGCGGCGGAACAGACGTTTGCTTTCCTGCAGGAACACGTGGTTGTACATGTATTCACGCTCAGCGGCGCGGTCGAGCTCCATGGTGGCATCATATTTAATAGATGTAGCCTTGCCACCCTTGGCATCTATCTTCTGAAGGTTACCGCCAGAAAGCACGTAGATGTTATCACCTTTTTTATTTAAAACCAGATTGGCGCCGCCAGCATCGAGTTTCTTCAAAATCTTCGTTGATTTCTCACGAACGTCGAGTTCCCAAAGGTCATAACCCTTCTCAAACGAGCTCAAGAAATACAGTTTGTCACCATCTTTCGACAAGACGGCACCTGACAGCTTCGATGACATCGGAGTGAGACGGACGACACGCTCATCAAGCCTATCCAATTCAATATCAATAGGTTTCACCTCATCTTTCTTATCCTTCTTATCTTTCTTATCCTTACTATCCTTCTTATCATCTTTATTATCCTTCTTATCTTTGGCTTCGTTTTCTTTCTTCATGATTTCAAATTCCTCTTTTGAAAGTTTGAACTTGTCGTAAGCCTCCTGGTTCATGAAGCAGATGAAAGCGTCGTTTTGGCTGCCCCACGATGCGTGAGAGCGCATGCCGTAACGGTTTGAGTAGAAGGTAACTGCATTGCCGTCCAAAGCCCAGCTCGGACCTCCTGTGATGTAGCCGTCGTTGGTGATGTTGTAAATCTTCATGTCGCCGTCTGCTGAAACTATGCCGACATCAGAATAAGGGTCACGCATATTTGTGATAAGAGTCAGAGCAAACCACTTGCTGTCTGGAGACCATTGATATTCAAAAAGATAGGGACTTGTCCCATAATGTTGAGTGCCGTCAGTTATCTGGCGCACCTTTTTTGAATCCAAATTTATGACCTTCAAGAACTTACGGTCTTCGATGAATGCTATCTCCTTGCCATCAGGCGAAAACTGCGGTGCTGTGCGCTCGATGCCGTCATCGCCAAACAGACGCTCCTCTTCAATCAAGGTGGCATATGCAAAATTGAGGTCTTCCTTGCGGGTCATCTTTGCAATATAAAGATTGTAATAGCCATCACGTTCCGAGGTATAAACCAGCATCTTGCCATCAGGCGAGAACGACGGATCCGACTCAGCCTCAGCAGTATGCGTAATCTGCTTGGTGGTCTGGTACTCGTCGGAAGTGACGAAAACCTCACCACGTGACACGAAGGCGATGAGGTTGCCTTCAGGTGTTATCGTGAGGTCGGTAGCGCCACCGAACTTGCCGCGCTCCACCACATTTTCCTGATCGTTGACAATCTGAATATTAACTTTTTGAGGCTCCTGCCCTATCGTTTGGGTATAAATCTCACCCTGATAGCCGTAGCACAATGTTCCATCATTGGCGACGCTCAAGAAACGCACCGGATAAGTCTTGAAATTTGAGACTTGAACTGGCTCAAACTTAGCCGGCCACTGCATCATATAAACATTCTGGCTGTTGCGTCCTGCCGGCTCGCTGAGATAAACAAACGACTTATGATCCGGCATAAACACTGGCTCGCGGTCCTCTCCGATGTTGGTAGTCAATATCTTATGAGTCTTTTCCTTGGCATTGTAATAAACGATGTCGCGTGCCACCGACGACACCTGATGCTTGCGCCAAATGTTCTCGCTGCCTTTGCGGTCGTAGTAAAGGAACGACTCGCCGTCGCTGTCGAATGATACCGAGCACACGGTGGCAGCGGTGACTTGCTGAGGACGTCCGCCTTCAACCGACACCTTATATAATTCTGTGAGCCAACCCGAGGCAAACTGTGCGTCTTTGGCATCTTTTTGAATCATAGCACTATAGTAAATCTCAGTGTCATCAGGCGAAAACGCCAATGGAGTCTCGTTTGCCGAGTTTGTAGTGACACGTTTTGGCGCGCCACCATTCACCGACATGGTGTAGATGTCGAAATTGCCGTTACGGTCGGTGGCAAAAGCGATAGTGTTGCCATCGTGCGACCAAATCGGGTTGTAGTCGTATGCCGTCGAAGTAGTCAGCTGATGAGCTGTACCGCCTTTAGAATCAACGACATAGATATCGCCTTTATAGGTGAAAGCGATTTTGTCGCCGTTTGGTGAGATTTGGTTGTAACGCATCCATAACGGTTGCTGCGCCAACGATGTCATTGCAAGAAATGACGTGATTAATGCAAGGAATAATTTTTTCATAGAAATTTATTTTAACGATGCAAAATTAACAAAAAAATTGTAATTTTACACTTTTAAATTTTGACAAAATTATGGAATTGAATTTGAAGCGTCCGATAGCGTTTTTTGATTTGGAAACGACGGGGTTAAATATAATGCACGACCGCATTGTAGAGGTTAGCGTATTGAGAATCAATGTGAACGGCACTCAGGAGCAGCGCACCTGGCGCATCAACCCGGGCATCCCTATTCCGCCCGAGACGACGGCAATACATGGCATCAGCGACGCCGATGTGGCACACGAAAAGACGTTCAAACAAGCCGCACCGGAGATCTCAAAGTTTTTCGGAAATTGCGACCTCGCAGGATATAACATTTTGAAGTTCGACCTCCCGATGCTCGTCGAGGAGTTCATCCGCGCAGGCGTCAACTTCGACCCGAAAGACCGTCAGCTCATCGACGTGATGAATATCTTCATGAAAATGGAACCAAGGACATTGAAAGGCGCCTACCGATTCTTCCTCAACAAAGAGCTCGACAACGCACACTCAGCCAACGCCGACACCTTTGCCACTTACGAGGTTCTGACAGCCATGCTCGACCGTTATAAAGACACCGAATACACTGATTTTAAAGGTGTTACATCGAAACCTATCGTAAATGACATGACTGAGCTGGCACAGTTCTCCTCACATCATCAAAATGCCGACCTCATGGGACAAATCGTTTACGACGAGCAAGGCAAAGCCGTCTTTAAATTCGGCAAACACAAGGACGAACGCGTGGAAGACGTCTTCCGCAAAGAGCCTCAATATTACGACTGGATTATGAAAAGCGACTTCCCGGAATACACCAAGCGCGTGGTGACAAAGCTGCGTTATCCGGACAGAAATATTAGTTTTTAAAAGGGAATTATTAACATTAAACAATCAAATATGAAAAAATTATTCTTAATCACAGTTTTAATGACCATGTCATTCCTAGGTTTTTCACAAGATTGGTTCGGTTTCAACAGATACAAAGCCGACAACGATATCATCATAGCAAATAAAGAATACCCTGACGTCGTCTTCATGGGCAACTCCATCACCGACAACTGGGCGTATTTCCATCCTGACTTCTTCATCAGCAACAACTATTGCGGAAGAGGTATTGGCGGACAGACCTCAGCTCAGATGCTGGTGCGTTTCACTGCCGACGTCATCGCTTTGCATCCTAAAGCAGTGGTCATCATGGCAGGTACCAACGACGTGGCGCACAATGACTTATATGTCGAGCCGGAGCATGTCATCGAAAACATCATCGCGATGTGCGAGCTCGCCAAAGCCAACGGCATAATTCCTATTATCAGCTCGATACCGCCATGCTCGGAGTTCTGCTGGCGCACAGAAATAAAAAATGCGGCACAGACCATCGCCGACCTTAATAATGAATTAAAGGCTTACGCCAAAAAGAATAATTTCGTTTACGTCGATTACTATTCAGCTCTTGCCGACAAAAACGGCAGTTTCCCGTTGACACTCAGCGACGACGGCTGCCATCCGCTTCCAGACACCTATTTCACGATGGAGGAAATGGTGAAAAAAGCGATTAACAAAGCATTAAAGTAATCAATTTTTAGAGTATTGTGCTGGAGTCTCGCCGGTGATGTCGTGAAATACTCTCTGGAAGTGCGAGCGGCTGATGCCACAGTGGTCGGCGACCGCTTCGACAGACCATTCCGGATGCTGTTTGATGGTGCGTTTCGCCTCTTCCACTCGCAACTCGGTGATCCAGCGCGAATATGAGGAATAGCCTTTATTTCTTATCCACGCCGAAAGCATATACAATGGCAGTTGCATCTCAGCGGCTGCCATTGGTTTTGTGACGCCGCTCTTCAGATATGAACCATCCTCAATCCATTTTGCGACCGTCTCATCCACCTTATCCATGGTGTTATCGTTGACATCCTCCTCTTCTTGCTCGGCAAATTGTTCGGCCTCCTCCACATGTTGCGAAGCGCCTGTGATGACATATCGCACGAAGCAGAACCACATATAAAAAATACCTACAAAAAGCGAAATCGCGAAGCAAGCGAGAAACCATCCGCCGCTGAAGATGATAAGCGGCACCAGCACTGTCGTGAACGACATTATCACTATCGTAAACTTCATCCATCCGAGAAGTCCGCAACGATCCTGGTCGTAGTAGTCGGCGAGCACCAGCTCCATTCGTGACACCTCACGGAGATGAAGCCAGCTATAGTAAATCTGCATCACGCTGTACGCGAAACTTGCAAGTATCTCTGAATAAAGCAGCCGTCTCGACCCTTCACCACCCACGATGCCGTATGACAAGAGAGCCAACGCAATCAGCCATGTAGGGATGCCCGCCAGCCATTCAAAGCGGCTGATGCGACCTTGACGTTCAAGGTTAAGGATGTTGAGCGACATCAACGCCGCTGCCGGGATAAAAAACACCAGATTTATCATCACAGCCTGTTCCATGCTCGTCGCGCGGCTCCCGCTGATGTACTGAATCAGGAACTGCACGCCTATCAGCATGAGACCGCCAGTCATGAGCCAACGCGAACGGTTAGCCACTCGGTTTTCACTCACCCTACGAGGCAGAAACAACACGAGCGCCAACGCCATCAGCGTCATCAATAACACTGCCGAAAACTGCATTTCCTTCATCGCACCTATTATTAATTTTAAGGCGCAAAAATACAAAAAAATAACTAAAAATAATTTAAAAAAACACATCATTATATCAAAAAAACGATTATCTTTGCATCAAATTCTTTAACATCAAAATAGACAGAATATGGAAGAAAATGAAAAGATGAACAATCGTGAGGAATTGTTTTCGAGACCGGTACGTGCAGGTAAACGCACATATTTTTTCGATGTGAAAGCAACAAGAGGCGATGAGAAATACATCACCATCACAGAAAGCAAGCGCCGTTTCAGCAATGAGCAGAACCGCTTCTTCTATGAAAAACACAAAATTTTCCTTTACAAAGAAGACTTCGAGAAATTTGCCAACGCCCTTAAGGAAACCCTTAATTTTATTGAGACTGGCGAATATCCGGAAGGCTATTTCGACGAGCCTAAAGGCTATGACGAGCCAAACGAAGGCGAGATGAAAGACGATGTCGAAGACTGGTTCAACGACATGGAGAAAAAATAGTTTAGAGTTTAAAGTTTAAAGATAAAAGTCCCGATAATGATTATGTTATCGGGATTTTTTATTGTTCATAATTATTTAAAAATAATATAAGTATTTCGAAAATATTCCGTATCTTTGTACGTTTGAATTAATACATATTTTTTAGCAATGGGAAAGATTATCGCGATAGCAAATCAGAAGGGCGGTGTAGGCAAAACGACCACCGCGATTAACCTGGCGGCAAGTCTGGCAGTGTTGGAGCACAAGACATTACTCATCGACGCTGACCCTCAGGCTAACGCCACATCGGGCGTGGGCTTTGACCCGAAAACCATCGACGCAAGCATATACGAATGCATCATCGACCACATCGACCCGCGTACGATAATAAAGGAAACGGAGACACCGAACCTGTTCCTTCTGCCGGCACATATCGACCTCGTGGGCGCGGAGATAGAAATCATCAACGTGCCGCAACGCGAGCAGATGATGCGTAACTGCCTCGCCCCTATCAGAGACGAATACGACTTCATCATCATCGACTGCTCGCCGTCGCTCGGTCTCATCACCGTCAACTCGCTGACAGCCGCCGACTCGGTGATAATCCCAGTGCAATGCCAATATTTCGCACTCGAAGGCCTCGGCAAGCTACTCAACACCATCAAGATAGTGCAGTCACGCTTCAACCAAGACCTCGACATTGAAGGCATACTGTTGACGATGTTCGACAGCCGCACACGCATCTCCAAGCAGGTGGTGGATGAAGTCAAGACGCATTTCCAGACCATGGTGTTCGACACCATCATCAACGTGAACACACGTCTCAGCGAGGCGCCGAGCTTCGGACAGCCCATCATCATGCATGACGCGGCAAGCAGCGGAGCCATCAACTACATCAACCTTGCACGCGAGATTATAGAACGTAACATCTAAGGAAAAATGACAACACCAAATAAGAAAAGAGGACTCGGTCGCGGCCTCGACGCCATATTGCAAAGTCCTGAGACGGACATCACTTCAGTAGACATCTCAGGCAACTATGTGGCGGGCGCCATAGCACAGATTGATATAGAAAAAATCGAGACGAACCCGTTCCAGCCGAGAACCGACTTCGACGAGACATCGCTCAACGAGCTCACGGAATCGATAAAAAACCAAGGCGTCATCCAGCCTGTGACAGTGCGCAAGATGGGCTACGACAAATACCAGCTCATCTCCGGCGAACGCCGTCTGCGCGCATCCAAGATGGCAGGACTCAAGACCATCCCGGTGTTCATCCGCGTGGCTAACGACGAGCAGATGCTCGAGATGGCACTCATCGAGAATATACACCGCGAGAACCTCAACGCCATAGAAGTGGCGATTTCTTATCAAAGACTGCTCGAAGAATGCAAGCTCACCCAAGACCAGCTTTCCGAGAAAGTAGGCAAAGACCGCTCAACAGTGGCCAACTTCCTGAGATTGCTGAAGCTTCCGGCAGAGATCCAGATCGCCATCCGTGACGGATATATCACAATGGGACACGCCAAGGCTTTGATCAACATCAACGACAAGTCAAAGCAGCTCATCATCTTGAAACGCATCATCGACGAAGACCTTAGCGTACGTCAGGTGGAGATGCTGGCTCGCGAGCAAACGCCGGTGAAGAAACAAAAAGACGTACTCCCGGAGAGTTATAAGATACAAGCAGAAACATTGGCGAAAGCCCTCAAAATGGGTGTGAAAGTTAGTCGCAACAGCAAAGGCAAAGGCTCTCTGACATTCAACTTCAAAAACGACGAGGAGTTTGAAAGACTCATTGACTTCATAAACAAAGGTAATTGATAATGAAACGGTTAGGACTGTTATTGATATTACTTACACTTGCATGGCAAGGCATCAAAGCTCAAGACACCATTATCTTGACGCAGGATGACCCTGTCCAGACCGCAAGCATCAAAAGCAGCCACAGTCCGAAAAAAGCCACACTGCTCGCCCTCATCCCGGGCGCCGGACAGGCTTACAACCACAAATATTGGAAGATGCCGATAGTTTATGCAGGCTTCGGCGTGACGACATATTTCGCCATCAGAAACGGCAAAGATTATCGTCTTTACAGAGATGCCTACGACTACAAGATGGGCATCAAAACCGACGTCAGCCAAGATGCCATCGACGAATCGACGAAATATACCGAAGACAACCTCATCACCTTGCGTGACTATTATCGCGGCAACATGGAGCTCAGCTGGATCATCACGGCAGCGTGGTACATACTTCAGATCATCGACGCCAACGTCGACGCCCACTTCTTCTATTATGACGTGGGCGACGACCTGACATTACACGTTGAGCCGCAGTTCAACCCGATAAATGAGGTTAATTTCGGGCACGGAAACACTTTAGGATTAACATTAAAACTGAATTTTTAGATGAGAATAGTAATACTTGGATATGGCAAGATGGGTCACGAGGTGGAGCAGATAGCTCTACAGCGCGGGCATGAGGTGGTATATCGCATCGACACCGAGCAGGACTGGTACTACAACATCGACGGCATCGCTGATTGCGACGTGGTGATAGAGTTCAGCACACCTGCCACCGCCATCGCCAACATCGAGAAATGCTTTGAGCTCGACATCCCGATGGTCATCGGCACCACCGGATGGTACGAGCACCTCGACGAAATCAGCAGCCGCTGCAAGAATGAGGGTCATACGCTGTTTTATGCGCCCAACTTCAGTATCGGGATGAATTTTGTCTTTAAATTGAACAAAGAGATGGCAAGATTCGCTCAAAAATATGACTATCAGTTAGATATCACAGAAACGCATCATATCCATAAGCTCGACAAGCCAAGCGGGACAGCGATAAAACTTGCCAAGGACATCATCGACAACAACGAAAATTACGAATATTGGATGCTTGACGACGAAGACGAACCTTTGAATGACGACGCCAAGATGCTGAGAGTCAATGCCATCAGGGAAGGTGAAGTATTCGGCATCCACGAAATCAAGGCGTTGTCAGACTGCGACGAGATAACACTGCGCCACGAGGCGTTCAGCCGCAAAGGATTCGCCACCGGCGCCGTCATCGCCGCAGAGTTTATACAGAATAAAAAAGGAATTTATACAATGGAGGATTTATTATGAATATGCTGATAACAATATTGCTTTTACCATTTGTTTTTTCAATCTGTGCAGCGTTCTGCTACAAATTCTATGAAGGCGCCGGATACAGCAAAAACACCGCTTTCATCCCTTATTACAACCTTTATATCTTATCGAGAATCATAGGATGGAATAAATGGTGGTGCTATGTTTTGCTGATATTCCCATACATCAACACTTTCATGGCATTTCTGATGTTCATCGAGTTGGCTAAATGCTACAACAGATTCAGCTTCGGTGAAATCGTGGCTGCGGGCTTCTTCCCTTACGTCTATTTCCCGATTTTGAGCAAGAAAAACGTGACATATCACGATCCGAGAACGACGGTACGTCCACCTAAAGGCTGGGTGCGCGACTGGCTCGACTCCATCCTCTGGGCAGTGTTCGCCGCATTGATTATCAGGACTTTCCTCTTCGAGATGTACACCATCCCGTCGTCAAGTATGGAAGGCACCCTCATGACCGGCGACTACCTCCTCGTGAGCAAGATAGGCTACGGACCACGCTTCCCCAACACGCCGCTCAGCTTCCCGTTTGTGCATCACACCATGCCTTGGTCAAAAACGATGAAGTCATACATCGAATGGCCACAATGCGGTTACTGGCGCTTGCCTGGCTTCAGCAGCATCAAACGCAACGACCCTATAGTGTTCAACTTCCCTGCTGGCGATACCGTGAGCGAGGTATATCAGAGCAATGTCACTTATTATCAGTTAGTTAGAAGATACGGCAGAGAACGTGTCAACAACGACAAAGCCAACTTCGGCAGAATCATCACACGACCAGTTGATAAGCGCGAGAACTATGTAAAACGCCTCATCGCCTTGCCTGGCGACACCCTCCAAATCATCGACGGAGTGGTGTATATCAACGGCGAGATGGGCTATCAGCCGCCATTTATGCAACATAATTATCTTGTAAAAATCAACGGTAACAGCTTGAATCCTAAGATTTTGGAAAGATACGGCATCTATGAGGGATATAGGACCCCTGTCGCTAACGAGTTCATCCTGAATATGAACGCCACGACAGCCCAAGAGTTCGCAAAACAGTCGTTCGTGACCGAGGTGACAAAGGTCGTATCGCCTGCCGGCACTGAGGTTTCGCAAGAGATATTCCCTAACGACACCCTGCATTTCAAATGGAACGTCGACAACTTCGGACCTATTGTGATTCCACAGGAAGGCGTCACCGTAAAAATCACTCCTGAAAACATAGCGCTTTACGAACGCTGCATCACGGCATACGAACATAACACATTGACAATCAAGGACAATAAGATTTATATTAATGGAAATGAAACTGACGAATATACTTTCGGAATGGACTATTACTGGATGATGGGCGACAACCGTCACAACTCTCAGGACTCACGCTTCTGGGGTTATGTGCCTGTTGATCATATCGTTGGAAAACCGCTATTTGTCTGGTTCTCAAAGGATAGCACATACGGCAAGATTCGTTGGAACAGATTATTCAAATTTCCAAAATAACAGAAAATGACAGAAAACAAGAATAGACTTAGAGTTCAACCGACCCCTGTTGTTTTTAAGGATGAGGTGGCGAAACCTGTAAAAAAGACTGTAGAAAAGTCTGAAAAGAAGGTTGAGAAACCCATCAAGCTCAAGGCGACGAAAAAACCAGAAAGCAAAGTCGCCAAACGCCGCAAAGAACACAATGGACGAGGCAGGATATGCTTCGGCATCCTGATTTTCCTGATAAGCGTATTCCTGCTTATCGCCTTCGCCTGCCCTTATCTCGGCTTGGAGCCTAAAGGCAAGTGGCTCAACTATTTAGGGGAAGAAATGAGTCTTAATATGTTCGGTTTGGGAACCGCTTATATCATTTTCCTCATCGGATTACTCGGCGTCAGCTTGATGTGCAACAAATCGTTCATCAAAGGCTGGACTCTTTGGAAATACGGTCTGATTTTTGTCCTTTGGGTACCTATTTTCCTCGCCCTTATTCTTGACAACGGCGTCATGAGCAACTGGAAATACTACGGTCTCATAGGTTACAAATGTTTCGCTTATTCACAGATGTACATTGGCACAATAGGCGTCATTTTGTTACTGGTATTCACAGCTTTCCTATATGTTTTCTTCACTTTCAACATAAAATTTGATTTCTTAAAGAAGAAAGAAAGTAGCATTATCCCCGCAAATGAAGATGAGGCATACGAAGAAGAGCCGGAGCCTGTCATCAACAGACCTCTCAATCGGCCAATAAATCAGGAAAAGCCTACAGAAATTGATCTTACCGATGGTTTTGATGATGAAAAGGACGACGAAGATAAGGATATTGATGAAGATGAAGACGAAGATGAGGAAGTTGAGATAACTGTCATCAAAAAGCATAAGGAAGATGAGGTACCTGTTGAAATCGAGCCTGAAGAGATACCGGCAAAAGCTGATGAGGTAGAGATGGAAATCACCGAGCAGACTGAGGAGAAACAGGTCAAGGAAAACGGCGAGCATTTCGGTCTAGACACTTCTTACGACCCGAAACTCGAGCTTTCAGACTTCAAACTTCCGCCTCTCGACCTGCTTAAAGACTATGGCGACGAAGACAACGGCGTTGACCGTGAGGAGCTTGAAGCCAACAAGAAACGTATCGTCGACACCCTCGCCAACTATTCTATTGAAATTGATAAGATTAAGGCCACTATCGGTCCTACTGTCACTTTGTACGAGATAGTGCCTGCTGCTGGCGTCAGAATCTCTAAGATCAAGGGATTACAGGACGATATCGCGCTCAGCCTTGCCGCGTTGGGAATCCGTATCATCGCTCCTATCCCGGGCAAGGGCACCGTCGGTATCGAGGTACCTAACAAGAAGCCGCAGACAGTGTCGATGCGTACCATCATAGGCTCGGAGAAGTTCCAAAAGAGCGGCTTTGCATTGCCGTTCGGAATCGGAAAGACCATCCAAAACGAGAGTTACGTCGCCGACCTTGCCAAGATGCCGCATATCCTGATGGCTGGTGCTACAGGACAAGGTAAGTCTGTGGGTCTCAACGCTATTATAGCATCGTTGCTGTACAGCAAACACCCTGCCGAGCTGAAGTTCATCCTCGTCGACCCGAAGAAGGTTGAGTTGAGCCTTTACCGTAAAATCGAGCGTCATTATCTCGCCAAGCTGCCGGATGCCGAAGACGCCATCATCACCGACGTAAGAAAGGTCGTGCGCACGCTCAACTCCTTGTGCATCGAAATGGACAACCGTTACGAGCTCATGAAAGACGCCGGTGTGCGTAACATCAAGGAATATAACGAAAAGTTTGTGAGCCGCCGCCTCAACCCGAACGACGGTCATCACTTCATGCCATATATCGTGCTCGTCGTCGATGAGTTCGCAGACCTCATCATGACGGCAGGCCGCGAAGTGGAAGGCCCTATCGCACGTCTGGCACAGCTGGCGCGTGCTATCGGTATCCACCTCATCATCGCAACGCAGCGTCCTTCAGTGAAGATCATCACCGGTACCATCAAGGCTAACTTCCCGGCACGTATAGCTTTCCGCGTCATCTCGCGTGTCGACTCGGCCACCATCTTGGATAGCAACGGCGCTGAACAGCTCGTCGGACGCGGTGATATGCTTATGTCGACAGGCCAAGACCTGGTGCGTCTGCAGTGTCCGTTCATCGACACGCCTGAAGTCGAGGCGATATGCGACTACATCGGTGAGCAGCGCGGCTATGAAGACGCCTACCTCCTCCCCGACTGCCCGGACGAACAGGAAGAAGGCGGCTCGAAAGATGCCATGGACCCGAACGAACGAGACCCTCTCTTCGAAGACGCAGCACGTATCGTGGTGCAGACTCAACAAGGTTCGACATCAATGCTGCAGCGTAAGCTGAAACTCGGCTACAACCGTGCGGGACGTATCATCGACCAGCTCGAGAAAGCAGGCATCGTGGGCCCGTTCGCAGGCAGTAAACAACGTGAAGTGAAAGTGGCTACCGAGTTCGCCCTCGAGCAGTTCCTCAAAGACCTCGACTTAGACAACGATATTAAAAACAACGAATTTATTTAATTGACATGAAAAGATATTTCTTACTGATAATCAGTATCTTAACATTAGGTTTTAGCCTTAAGGCACAGGATGCAGAGACTATGTTTAAAGCTGCCGTTGACAAGCTGAAATCATACGACAACATCGAAATCGCTTTCAATTACAGCATGATCAACACCGAAGCTGGCATCTACGAGACCATGGAAGGCTCTGGCTTCCTGCAAGACAAGGCTTTCAAGCTGCATATCATGGGTCAGGACATCATCTGCGACGGTCGTATCACCTGGACTTATAACGCTGATGCTGAAGAGGTTATGATTAGCGAAGTCGACTCAGACGGAGGCAACTCCCCTATCGCCATCATCAACTCTTATTACGACAACATCACGGCAAAATTCCTCGAAAGCAACAATGGAAGTGATAAACTAATCGAAGTGAAGCCGTTGTCAGGCGATGAGAATATAGAAAAGATCGTCGTGTCTATCGACGAGAAAACATTGGAAATCAAAGATTTGCACGTCTTCGACTATAACAAGAACGAATTCGTTTACGATATAACAAAATTCGTCACCAATCAGAAACTGCCTGCCGGTTTCTTCACTTTCAATGAGGACGACTACCCTGACGTGGAAATCATCGACATGAGATAGTGGACAACGAGCGCAGACATATCGTTTTTCTGGCGCGCTGGTATCCCCATCGCTACGACCCCATGCTCGGGCTCTTCGTGCAGCGTCATGCCGAAGCAGCAGCCTTGTACAACGACATTTCTGTTATATACGTTCACCCTGATAATCAATATGATATCGTTGACGAGACCATAAATAACGTCCGCACGATACGTGTTTATTACAAACAATCTAAATCTAAGATTCTTTCTTTATTAAGATTTTTTAGAGCAAATAGAAAAGCTCTGAAACGTCTGCCGAAGCCGGACATCATCCACGTCCACGTTCTCACGCGTCTCGGTTTGATAGCTTGGTGGCACAAAATCATTCACGGCACACCTTATATTATTACGGAACATTGGTCACGCTACCTTCCCGGCAATGATTTCAGCGGATTTTTCAGAAAGAAACTGACGAAAACCGTTGTAAAACATGCATCTGCCGTCACCACCGTCACCGATATCCTTGCCAAAGCGATGCAAGGCCACGGGCTTAATAACAAGAATTATGTCATCGTGCCTAATGTCGTGGATATCAACGTGTTCAAGCCCAAACAGCATCACAATGCAACACCGAAAATCGTTCATATCAGCTGTTTTGAAAACAAATCCAAGAACATCACTGGCTTAATCGACGCTTTGCAAATTCTTGAAGGCAAAAACATCGGTTTTGAATGTGTTTTCATCGGCGATGGCATTGATTTTAACATGATAAAAGAATATTCTCTGCAGTTAAAGCATCAGGAAAACATAAGGTTTACAGGTGTTTTGGAAGGTCAGCAACTGATAGATGAATTAGCTTCCGGTGATTTCCTTGTGCTTTCAAGCAACTACGAAACCCAGGGTGTCGTACTGCTTGAAGCCTTTGCCTGCGGGTTGCCTGTAGTGAGCACCAATGTCGGCGGGATACCTGAGATCGTTAACGAAAGCAACGGCATCCTCGTCCCTCCTCAAGACCCTGAAAAGCTTGCCGAGGCGATGGAAACTATGCTGCAGACATATCAAAACTACGATGCCACTGCCCTTCGCGAAGGCGTAATAAAAAAGTTTTCCAACGAAACCGTCGGAAAGCTTCTTAATTCTATCTATAAATCTCTTTAGAGTCCCATCTTTTTCACGATCATCTTCACGAACTCTGTGTTTGCGAAGTGACCCGGTTTGTATGCCGTCACCTTTCCGATGATTGGCATTCCGAGAAGTGTGAGGTCGCCGACGAGGTCGAGCAGCTTATGACGTGCCGGCTCGTTGTCGAAGTACAGTGTCACATTGTTGAGGATACCGCCTTCGTGCACTGCCACCGATTCTTTGTGGAACAGCTTTGCCACACGTTTCAGGTCTTCTTCAGACACTTGTTTCTCGATGAAAACGATAGCATTTGATAGGTCACCGCCCTTGATAAGGTTGTGTGCGAGCAACATCTCGAGCTCCTGGAAGAACACAAATGTTCTGCACATAGCGAAGTCTGTCTCAAACTCGCTGATATCATGCATATGTGCCTCCTGTACGTTGAGAACTCCTGATTTGTAATCGACTTTCACGTCGATGCTGAATTTATCAGCTGGTTCAACGACAAGTTCACAACCTACTTTAGGGTGAGTATAAACAATCTTCTTGGTGATTTTCAAGCATTTACGCTCAGCGTCCTGTTCTTCGATGCCAGCTTCTTTCAATGCTTCCAACACTATTCTTGAGCTTCCGTCCAGGATTGGTGGCTCCTCGCAGTTCAAATCGATAAGCACATTGTCGATATTCATAGCTCTCAAAGCTGCCATGATATGTTCGACAGTGTAAACCTTAACGCCATTTTGTGCAATAGTGGTGCCTCGCGAGGTGTCTACCACATTGTAAACACGCGCTTCCACTATAGGCTGACCAAAGAGGTCAACTCTTCTAAACTTAATACCGTGATTGATATCTGCAGGATGGAATGTCAGCGTGCCGCTTTGACCTGTATGCAATCCAGTTCCGCTAATGCTGACGCTCTTTTTAATTGTATGTTGTTTTTCCACCATTATAGTCTGAATCGAAAATATGAGGCAAAATTACAAAAATATATGTTACTTCGACAATATTTCTGCAAGTTTTTTCTCCAAATCGGCGATTTTTTCTTCCAGTTTTTCTATATTGCGTTGTCTAACAATATCTTTCATATATTTAGCATAATCGTATGCTGGAGCTCCCATTATCGATTTACCAGGCTCTTTCACTCCCTTTGTCAGACCTGACTGTGGTCCGATGATGGTTCTGTCGGCTACCGTCAAATGTCCTGAAATACCCACCTGACCGGCAATGATGCAGTTCTTCCCGACGTGTGCCGAGCCTGCGATACCCGATTGTGCTGCCATTGCTGTATTTTCTCCGACTTCCACATTATGGGCGATTTGGATAAGATTATCGAGCTTCACTCCGTTATGGATCTTCGTCGATTCCATCGTTGAGCGGTCGATGGTGGTGTTAGCGCCGATTTCCACATTATCGCCAACCATGACATTACCGATTTGAGGCACTTTCTTATATGTACCGTCAGGTTGTGGAACAAAGCCGAAGCCATCAGCTCCGAGCACCGCGCCTGAGTGGATGATGCATTCCTTGCCAATATGCGTCATCGCATAAAGTTTCACGCCAGAATAAAGCACTGTGTTGTCGCCAATCACGACGTCATCGCCGATATAGCACTGAGGATAAATCTTCACGTTATTGCCAATTTTCACTCTCTCGCCGACGTATGCGAATTCACCGATATAGCAGCCTTCACCATATTCCGCGTCAGTTGAGATATAAGCAAGATCAGAAATGCCGACTTTATTATTTGTGTATTCCTGATAGATTCCCAAAAGCTGTGCAAACGATTCGTAAGCGTTAGCCACTCGGATCATTGTGGTTTTCACCGGCTCTGTAGGCTCAAAATCGGCATTAACCAAAACGATTGTCGACTCTGTATTATAAAGGTAATGAATATATTTCGGATTAGACAAAAAACTCAACATTCCAGGTGCGCCGTCCTCAATACGTGCCACATTCCAAACCTTAGCTTCCGGGTCACCTTCCACTTTCCCGCCTAAAAGCGCTGCAATCTGAGCAGCTGTAAACTCAACTTTCATAACAAACAGTATTAAATTCTTTCTTAATTGCGATGACAGCCTTGTCTATCAATGAATTATCCATCGAGGCAATGATTTGTGCCATCGTAGGGGCATCCGCATCGGCATTTTCATTAAAAACCGTGTTGATGCTTTTCAAAACTTCATCTCTAACGATGATTATATTAAACCAAGTAGGCTCGCTGACGTAAAGACGCTGCGCTAAATTGTGCTCCAACTCGTCCTGAACGTTCTGAATCAGGGCAAACTGCAGGTCGGTACGCGACATTCCGGGCATGAAAACCCTTTTCACCAACACTGTATACCTGATTCTTTCGAGATACAAAACGAGCCTTTCATAAGCCTGGATTTTCAATGGAGTGACAACATCGCTATGTTTTTTCTTGCCCGTACCTGATTGATTATCATTCTTATTGTTAAACAAAAAGAAAAAACCGATAATCGTCATCACCACAATCAACCCGATCAATATCCAATTTACTGGCGTCATTTTCTGCATTTTTAGAGTGCAAATATAGTGATTTTTTTAATTTCTAACAAAATTTTCAAACAAAAGTTTTCCTATCATAAAATTCCGTACCTTTGCAGTCTCAATTAGTAATTAATCAATTTAAAAATATAGATATGGGTACATTATCACAGAGAGTCATCAACATGGCGGAATCAGCCACATTGAAAATGACGCAGAAGAGCCGCGAACTCAAGGCTCAAGGTATCGACATCATCTCATTGAGCATCGGTGAGCCTGACTTCAACACACCTATCAGTGCAAAACAGGCGGGCATCGATGCCATCAACAACAACGACACACACTATCCACCGGTTCCTGGAACTCCGGCATTGCGTAAAGCCATAGCTGAGAAGCTCCGTCGCGACAACGGTTTGGATTACAAAGACACTGATATCATCGTGTCAAACGGTGCAAAACAGGCCATCACCACAACATTCTTCGCCATCCTCGACAAGGGCGACGAAGTCATCATCCCTGCCCCATTCTGGGTATCATATCCTGAGATGGTGAAGCTCGCCGACGGTACTCCTGTTTTCATCTATACAACACCTGAGCAGCACTTCAAGATCAACGCAAAACAGCTTGAAGAGGCTATCACTCCAAAGACAAAGGCATTCATTTTCAGCACACCTTGCAACCCAAGCGGTTCAGTTTATACAAAAGAAGAACTCGCTTCATTGGTTGAAGTGTTCAAGAAACACCCGGAAATCATCATCATTTCTGATGAGATTTACGAGTTCATCCAATACGAACACAAACACGAGTCAATGGGTCAGTTCACCGAGTTGAAAGACCGTCTCGTCATCGTCAACGGTGTCGCTAAAGGTTATGCCATGACAGGTTGGAGAATCGGTTACATCGCAGCTCCTATGGCTATCGTCAATGCTTGCAACAAGATTCAGGGACAGTACACATCAGGTATCTGCACCATCTCACAGGCAGCATCAGTGGCAGCAATGCAGCTCTCACCTGAGAATTCAGAGGAAGTCCAGAATATGTGCAAGGCATTCAGAGCACGCCGCGACATGTTCTACAAGCTCCTCATGGAGATCCCGGGCCTCAAGCTGAGCTTACCAGCCGGTGCATTCTACATGTTCCCAGATGTCTCAGCATACTACGGCAAGTCAGACGGTGCAACAGTCATCAAAAACAGCGATGACTTGTGCATGTACTTGCTTTACAATGCTCACGTGGCTTGCGTGGCTGGCGGTGCTTTCGGCAACGACAACTGCATCCGTCTGTCATACGCCACATCTGACGACAAGCTCCGCGAGGCAGCACGTCGTTTGAAAGAAGCTTTCGCAAAACTTAAAAATTAAAAAATGCCAAGAGAAGACATCAAAGCGCTTTTTAAGTCGTTCAACGACAAGCGAATACTCATAATTGGTGATGTTATGCTCGACCTTTACCTTAACGGTAAGGTCGAGCGCATCTCGCCTGAGGCTCCGGTGCCTATCGTAGCGGTGGGCAACCGTTTCGCGCGTCTCGGAGGTGCCGCCAACGTAGCGCAAAACATCAAGGCACTCGGTGCCGAGCCCGTTTTATGCTCCATCATCGGTGACGACTCAAAGTCGCACGATTTCTTCGACTTGCTAAAGGAGCACAAGATGCCAAACAACGGCATCGTCAAGAGCAAGGAACGCCGTACCACCACAAAATACCGCATCATCGGCAACAATATGCAGATGCTCCGCGTCGACGACGAGGACACCTTCAACCTCACCGAGAAAGAGTTTGCGGCATTGCGTGAGAAAATCGACACCATACTCTATCGCGAACGCATCGACGGCATCATACTCCAAGATTATAATAAAGGTGTGCTCACCGAAGAGCTCATCCGCCACACCATCACCGTCGCTAACGAGAAAAACATCCCCGTCGGCGTCGACCCTAAGAAAAACAACTTCCTCGCCTACGAGAAATGCACGCTCTTCAAGCCAAACCTGAAAGAACTCAAAGAAGGCATCAACGTTGAGTTCCCGACAGACACCATTGACGGTATCTTAGTGGGCGTCAATGCGTTACAAGACAAATTAAACTGCCGTTTTGTGATGAACACCTTGTCGGAACGTGGCGTTTTGATTCAGGAGATGGTTGACGGTGTCAAGAATCATCATTACATCCCGGCTCATCTGCGTAAAATCGCTGATGTCTCAGGTGCTGGCGACACAGTTCTTGGCGTCGCTATGCTTTGTCTGGTATGCGGTCTCGACGCTTATCACATCGCTGCAATATCCAATCTCGCCGGCGGTCTCGTCTGCGAAGAAATCGGAGCAGTGCCTATTAATAAGGAAAGACTGTTAAAAGAAACGGAAAAAATATAATAATAAGGTATTTTTTGCGTTAATAGGTCTATGAAGTTAACAATTTTATCATTTAAAAAGGTGCTTTTTGCCATCGGTATCATGCTTGTTATGGTTCCGCAAAGTCTTATGGCTCAAAGCGAAAAACCTAAAAATCTTTTGTTGTACGACAACCAGCCGTACCATTTCGGATTTATCTTGGGATACAACCAGATGTCGTATGCCATTAAGTTTAACGAAGGCTATCAGTTGGCGGCACATCCGTCATCAGAATATCCAAATGTCGACTCTTATGCCAGTGATAACGCGACTTATTATGTTCGCAGCATCACTCCGGTTCCGGAGTCAGGTTTTGTCGTCGGTGTCGTAGGCAATCTGCGTCTTGGAAAGTATTTCGACTTACGTCTCATACCATCACTCAGCTTCGGCTCGAGAACCTTGGAGTACCAGTTTTATCGTGAACTTAACAACGGAGCGACAGACAACAATCCTTACTTCACAAAAAGAAAGTCTATTTTCTCCACTTTCGTGGAATTTCCTTTACAGGTAAAATACAAGTCAAAACGACTTAATAATATCGCAGCTTACGTTATCGCTGGCGGAAACTTCAAAATAGACCTCGCTTCGCAGAAGAAATCACAGGTTGACATCACCAGCGACCAGGGTGAGCTCAAGACTGTCACCGACAACATCAGGGTGAAGCGTACCGACCTCGCTGCAGAAGTCGGCGCAGGCTTCGATTTCTACACCGGATATTTTAAATTCGGCATCGAGGCAAAGATGAGTTTCGGACTGTTCAACATCCTTGATTCGCAGAATTTGATCTATGATTCGAGTATAAAAAGCATCCAAAACAGAACTTTCCAGATATCTTTGACATTCGAATAATTTTGTTTTCACATTTTTTAGCATTGATTTTCAGCATCTTAGCTAATTTTTTAAAAAATAAATATTTTTCGTGTTTGTAACGAAAAAAGTTGTATCTTTGCAGCGCAAAAATCGGTCTCTTCGTCTAGTCTGGTTAGGACGTCAGGTTTTCATCCTGGTAACTCGGGTTCAAATCCCGGAGAGACTACAGATCAGCCACTAGCCATTAGGTATTAGCCATTAGAAGGAAAAGCTAACGGCTAATGGCTAAAAGCTAATAGCTAAAACCGGTCTCTTCGTCTAGTCTGGTTAGGACGTCAGGTTTTCATCCTGGTAACTCGGGTTCAAATCCCGGAGAGACTACAAATTGAAAACGAAGTCAGAAAGCAGGGACGCACAAAAAATGACCTGTAATCTGGCTTTTTCAGTTTTATGCTTAACGATATGAAAAGAAGCCTCTTAAATAACAAAAAAAGACTTCCATCAAAAATAATAACATTTTTGTTGGCGGTCTTGTTTTTTTTATTGGCAAGCAGAGGCTCTCTGGAAGCGCAAGACCGTGATTATCAGCTTGGTGTACGCGGAGGCTTCGGCATGACGACACTCAGCGGATTCCAGAACAACGGACTCAGACTGGGTCTTGTCGCAGGCGTTTACGGCAAATATATCTTTTCTGAAAACAGCAGCATCATTGCCGACATCAATTATTCGACGGGCGGACAGCAGTCAGAACGTTGGATTTCGGGAGAACTCGGCGAGGTCAAGGTGTATAGCAAATACAGTCTGCATTATATCAACACACCTATACTTTACCAGTATTATTTCACTGATATTCTTGGACTTGAGGGCGGATTGGATTTCCGCTACCGCATCGGCAGCAGCCTCAAGTCGAAAGTCGGCAACGAGGGCTGGCACAAGACACATCTCGACAGCAATGGCTTTGACTGCGGACTGATTTTTGGTGTTTATACCGACAATCTCATTCCGCACGATAACTTCTTTGTGAGTTTGAGAGCATATTTCGGCTTCCTCGATGTGGTGAAAGAAGTCGGAGCTAATAAGAACGTAAGTGTCCAGGTCACCGTTGGATATATGATTTTCTAAAATGAAACCAAGAATTCAATTAATTATTGGCAATCAATACAATCCGCATCTGAATCTTGCGGTTGAGAGCTCACTTTTGGACGAAGGCGATCCGGAAGTGGTTACTATGTTTTTGTGGAAAAACCAGCAGACAGTGGTTTATGGCTACAACCAGAACCCGTTCACTGAATGCAACGTGGAGCTGCTTCTTTCCGAGGGTGGTTACGCCGCCCGCCGCCGTACCGGCGGCGGCGCCGTATATCACGATCTGGGAAACCTCAACTTCTCCTTCGTAGCACATAAAAAACATTATGATGTGGCGAAACAGATGAACGTCATCAAGACCGCTTTGAGATATTTCGGCTTGGAGACAGAAGTCTCGGGAAGAAACGACATCCTTTTCGAGGGTCGTAAATTCTCGGGAAACGCCTTTGGAATCTACAAAGACAGAAGACTACACCACGGTACTATCCTGATTAAAACCGACGGCGAAAGACTGGCAAAATATCTGAAGGTGAACCCTGCCAAACTGCAGAAACACGGAGTGAAATCGGTGGCAAGCCGTATCATCAACCTCTCGGAAGTCGCAGACATCACATCAGATTCGATTATGCCTTATCTCTCAAGGGCTTTCGAAGAAGTTTACGACGCAAAAGCAGAAGTTGTGGAATTCAAAGATCTGCTTACCGATAAAGTGTTGAAAACCAGAGACTTATTCGCTTCAGACGAATACCTTTTCGGCAAATGGCGTAACTTCCACGCAAAGAAAAGCGCCCAGTTCTCATGGGGTTTGGTGGAACTCGACTTGCATGTCAACGAAGCAAAAGGCATCATCGAGAGCATTTCAATCGCCTCTGACGGTCTCGAGCCCAACCTGATTGACGAGACCGAACGATTATTAACAGGTGCTAGTATCAAAAAAGCCCCCGATTACGGTCAAAACGAGGTTGCAAAAGATATTGTCAGTCTTATTTATTAAGTATTCATAAACATTAATTACCGTTAATTGACCATTAATTTTCATTATCATTTTTTAATTTATGATAATTAACGTCTAATTATATGGTAATTAATGTTAAAAAAGTTGAATAATGCTATTCTTTCCCAATATTTTGAATTTGATTGCGGAATATTATGTAATTTTGCAGCCAAATTATAAGAGATGAAGTATTTTTTATTGCCATTAGGCTGTCAGATGAACCGAAGCGACACGGAGCGCGTGCGTACCGTGCTGCACGGCATGGGATTTACGGAGACTGACAAGGAAGAGGAAGCCAATATTTTAGGCGTGATAGCTTGCTCGGTGCGCCAGAAAGGCATCGACAAGGTGTATTCACGTATCCTGAAATGGAACGAGATGAAGCAGACACATAACTGCATCACCTTCGTGTCGGGCTGCATCCTCCCTGCCGATCGCGAGCGTTTCGTGAAGCTGTTTGACCTCGTCTTCACCATGAACGAACTGCCGGATCTTCCTGATATGATTCAACAATACGGTGCTTTCCATACACCTATTAATAGAAACGTGAATCCGTCAGCCAATATGGACCGTTTCTGGGTCATCGACCCCGACCATCTCTCTGATTTTGAGGCATTCATCCCGATTCAGAACGGCTGCAACAAATTCTGCACCTACTGCGCCGTGCCTTACACTCGCGGCCGCGAAGTGTCAAGAAAATCTGAGGATATCATCAACGAGCTGAAGGATTTGGTCGACAAAGGATATAAGTCGATAACTTTGCTCGGACAGAACGTCAATTCATACGGTTTAGATAAGAAAGGCGAAGAGATAAACTTCGCGGAACTGCTTCGCAGAATCGGTGCTTACGGCGATGCCAGCGGCAAAGAGTTCTGGGTTTACTTCACCTCACCGCATCCGCGCGACATGAGCGACGAAGTGATTGAAGTCATCTCGCAATACAAATGCCTCGGCAAGCAGATTCACCTTCCGATTCAGTCGGGCGATGACAACATGCTGCAGCGCATGAACCGCAAGCACACTTTAGACGATTATCGTCATATCATACACACTATCAGACGTTTACTGCCTGAAGCGACGATTTTTACAGACATCATCGTGGGCTTCACCGGCGAGACCGAGGAAGAGTTCGAGAATTCGCGCAAAGCGATGGAAGAGTTCAAATACAACATGGCTTACATCGCGCAATACAGCGTGCGCCCTGGCGCAGTCGCCTCCTTATGGGCCGACGACGTGCCAAAAGCCAAGAAACGCGAACGCTATCATATCCTCACCGACGAGTTGATGAAACACTCACTCGTTTATAATCAAGGACTTATCGGTAAGACACAGAAGGTCTTAGTGACAGGATACGACCGCAAAAACGGCTTCCTGACAGGCCACACCGAAGGTAAAATCGTGATAAGATTCCAATCGCGCGACAAGAGCCTCATCGGACAGATTGTGACGGTGAAAGTGACGAGCGCAACAGCGCTTTCAATTGAAGGAACACTACTCCCCGTCATTTCGAGCGAAACGAAGTGAAGTCGAGAAATCTCATACAAGATGAAGATTGCCTTTAAGACTCTCGGTTGCCGCGTAAACCTCTATGAAACGGACGCCTTAGCGTCGCAGTTCAAGGAGGCGGGTTACGACGTGGTGGAAAACGACGAAAACGCTGATATTTACGTCGTTAACACCTGCACCGTGACCAACCAGAGCGACCAGAAATGTCGGCAGGCGATCAATCAGATCAGGCGCTCCCACCCTGCCGCCATCATAGCGGCGATGGGTTGCATGGTAAACCACAGAAAGCAAGAGATGCTCGACAGCGGCGTCATCGACTACGCCATCGACAACGAGAGGAAATATGCGCTTTTCAGCATCATCGACAGCCATGTAAAAGGCGAAGCCGTTGACCCTGAAGGCTTTGACAAGGATTTGTTCAGCTATCGTCCGGCTTACAGCACCTTCCACACCAGGAGTTTGATCAAGATTCATGACGGGTGCAACAATTTCTGCTCTTACTGCATCATCCCGAACGTGCGAGGCAGAGCCACAAGCCGTCCGGCAGACGAGATTTACGACAACATTAGAAATGTGGTGGCACACGGCTTCAAAGAAGTGGTCTTGACAGGCGTCAACATGGGGCGGTACCAGCATCAAGATACTGATTTTGAACACCTTATCGAGAATATCTTGAAAATAGAAGGTGATTACAGAGTCCGTATCTCTTCCATCGAGCCCGACAACTTCAGCGACAGATTCTTGGGGCTGTTCGAGAACCCGAAGCTCGCCCCGCACATGCATATATGCCTTCAGAGCGGTGCCGAAAACACGCTTAAGGCGATGCATCGTCACTATACAGCGGCACAGTTTAAGGATATGTGCGACCGCATCAAATCCGCCATCCCGAATTTCAATATCACAACAGATGTCATCGTGGGCTTCCCCGGTGAGACAGAATTAGATTTCGCGGAAAGCGCCGAGATGTGTAAGTATATAGGATTCAGCCACATACATACATTTAAATACTCGGTTAGAACTGGCACGAAGGCTGCGACAATGCCAAATCAAGTTCCTGAATCAGTGAAGACCGAACGCAGCGCCATCATCAGGCAGATCTCGGCAGAAAACAAGCTGAAATATTTCAACCAGATGCTCGGGAAACCACAGAGAATGCTCATCGAGCGCGTGATGGCTGACGGAACGACTCGAGGCTACGGCGAAAACTACATTCCGCTAAGGCTAAAAGGCAAAAATCTTGAGAAAAACACCTTCGTGGATGTGGTTTTGAATGACATTATTAATAAAGGAGACAATTCGGAAATAAATGCCGTCCTGCAAGGTTGAAAAATTTTTTAAAAATTTTGTTTTGCGTATTTAAAAATGTTGTATTTTTGCAGTCCGAAAAATTAGAAAGAAAAAATAAAATTTAGATAATAAAATGGCAAATCACAAATCTTCACTGAAGAGAATCCGTCAGACAGAAAACAGACGTTTACACAACCGCTTCTATGCTAGAGCAATGCGTTCAGCCGTTAGAAGCTTCAGAGCTTTAACAGACAAGAGCGAAGCTGAATCAAAGCTTTCAGAAATGTACAAAACTATTGACCGTGTGGCAAAACGTGGTATCATCCACCGCAACAAAGCCGCTAATTTGAAGTCAAAACTTGCACACTTCACAGCTAAATTAGCATAATTTTATTAGAAAAATATCGACGAAGTTCTTCCTGTACGCAGGGAGAACTTTTGTCGTATAAACCAAAAGACATGAAACCAACAACAATCCAGTCGATAAAAAACTGGGCGACAGAAGACCGCCCACGCGAGAAAATGCTCGAGAAAGGACGCGAAACCATTTCCGACGCAGAACTCATAGCCATACTCATCGGTTCAGGCAACAGCAACGAATCAGCTGTAGACCTGTCGAGACGGATCTTGAGAGACGTTGACGACAACCTTATTCAGCTTTCACAACTGAATATCAATGACTTAACGAGATATAACGGCATAGGAGAAGCTAAAGCCGTAAGTATATTGGCAGCGTTAGAGTTAGGAAGACGCAGACGTTTTGCAGAAGCGTCGACACAGGCATTCATCAAGAACAGCAAAGACGCATTTGAGTATTTTTACATGCGGATGGCCGACATAGAGCACGAACAGTTTTGGGTGATGCTGCTCAACCCCGCAAACAAAGTCATCAAATTGGCAAAAGTCAGTGACGGAGGCATAAACGGCACATCCGCCGACCCCAAGCGCATCTTCAAGATTGCTCTGGAAAACAACGCCACGGCAATGATGCTGTGCCACAACCACCCTTCCGGAAACGTACTGCCAAGCGACCACGACAAAGTCCTCACCCGTAACATTATCAACGGAGGAAAACTGCTCGAAATAAAAATTTTGGATCATATTATCATTGGTATCGATAAATATTTTAGTTTTGCAGATTCAGGATTAATATGAAAATAGTAACGGTAATAGGGGCAAGACCCCAGATAATTAAGGCGGCGGCGCTGAGTCGCGCGATAAAGGAACACTTCGAAAAAGAAGTGAAAGAAGTGATTGTGCACACTGGTCAGCACTACGACGACAACATGTCGCAGGTGTTTTTTGACGAGTTGGGCATACCGGCACCTAACTATAATTTAGGCGTCGGCTCGGCATCACATGGCGTGCAGACAGCCAAGATGATTGAAGGCATCGAGGAGATTCTTTTGAAGGAAAAGCCAGATTATATTGTGCTTTACGGTGACACCAACTCCACTTTGGCAGGCGCTGTGGCAGCTTCGAAGATTCATGTCCCGATAGTGCACATCGAGGCGGGACTGCGCTCATTCAACAAATCGATGCCTGAGGAAATCAACAGGATCTGCTGCGACCACTGCTCCACCCTGCTCTTCTCTCCTACCGCTACCGGATATAAAAATCTCGTTAACGAAGGTTTTAACCCCGACAACAAACGCAGATTCACCATCGACAATCCTGGAATATACCATTGCGGCGATGTGATGTACGACAACAGCAAGCATTTTGCAAATATTGCCGATAAGAAATCCCAAATTCTTGATAAAGAAGGACTTAGAGGCGTCGATTACGTGCTATGCACCATTCATCGCGACAACAATACCGACCAACCTGAAAGATTGAATGCCATTTTCAAGGCTTTGCTGAAGATTTCAGAGAGCAAAACGGTAGTTCTGCCGTTGCATCCAAGAACATCCAAGTTATTGAATGTCAATCTTGAAAAGTCATTATTCGAAAAGATTACCAATAATCCGAACATAAAGATTCTGCCACCGGCATCGTTTTTGGACATGATAGTTCTGGAGCGTCACGCTCAGATGGTCGTCACCGATTCGGGCGGTGTTCAGAAAGAAGCGTTTTTCTTCCAGAAGCCATGCCTCATTTTAAGGACCGAGACTGAGTGGAAGGAGATCGTGGAATGCGGAGCCGCAGTAATCACTGATGCTGACGAAGAGCGCATCATAAAATCTTTCAACAATTACATGGAAAATCCGCCGCATAAATTCCCTGAAATTTTCGGTGATGGCAAAGCTGCGGAATTCATTTGCAAAGAAATGTTGGAAAATTTTTAAAAAAGTGTTGTACATATTGAAAATTTTAGTATTTTTGCACACTTAAAAGTAAACAACATTAAGTATAACGTAATTATTTAATAATCAACAAATTAAATTATGAATCAGTACGAAACCGTTTTCATTTTAACTCCCGTTTTGTCTGAAGAACAGATGAAGGAAGCGGTAGCAAAATTCGAGAACCTGCTCACAAGCAACGGAGCAGAGATCGTTTTCAAGGATTTCTGGGGCATGCGTAAGCTCGCCTATCCTATTCAAAAGAAATCTTCAGGTTTCTATCAGTTGATAGAATACAAAGCTGAAGGTAATGTTATCGAGACATTGGAAACCGAGTTGAAGCGTGACGAGCGCGTCATCCGTTTCCTGACAGTGAAACTTGACAAACACGCTGTGGCTTACAACGAGAAGAAACGTCGTAAAGCAGCTGAAGCAGCTGAACAAGCCAACTAATTGTTTAACATTTAAATTTTGAATGATATGGCACAACCTAACACAGACATCAAATATTTGACTCCTATAGCAGTCGATACAAAGAAGAAAAAATATTGCCGTTTCAAGAAGAACCGCATCAAATACATCGACTATAAAGATGCAGATTTCTTGTTGAGATTTGTGAACGAGCAGGGTAAGATTTTGCCACGCCGCATCACCGGTACATCAACAAAATACCAGAGAAAGGTCGCTCAGGCTGTCAAGAGAGCCCGTCACCTTGCTTTGATGCCGTACTTAGCTGATTGTTTGAAATAATAAGAGGAGGACAGACACATGGAAATTATTCTTACACAAGACGTTAAAAATTTGGGATACAAGAACGACATCGTCAACGTTAAACCAGGTTACGCACGTAACTTCCTCATCCCACAGGGAATGGCTATCCTCGCAACAGAATCAGCACGCAAAGTCTTGGCTGAAAACATGCGCCAGCAGGCTTACAAACAGGAGAAGATTAAGAAAGAAGCTCAGGAACTCGCAGCAGTTCTCGAAGGTCTTTCACTCCGCATCCCTGCAAAAGCAGCTTCAACAGGCAAGATCTACGGCTCAGTCAACAACGTTCAGATCGCTAACGCAATCAAAGAAGCCAAAGGCATCGAGATCGACCGTAAGCACATCCTCGTTGATGATGACACTATCAAAGAAGTCGGTAACTACAAAGCAAAAATCCGTCTCCACAAAGACGTTACAGTTGAAATCAGCTTTGAAGTTTTCGCTGAATAAGACACAAAATTCTAATGATAATAAGCCGAGGAAACACGTTTTCTTCGGCTTTTTTTGACAGGAATAACATGATATTATGAGACAGGATTAACAAGATTAACAGGAATAAGAGATTACCATAATATAATATTGTAATCCTGTCTAAAAAACAAAATCCAGTCATATGACAAAGAATGATGTCAAAGAAATCCAGGCACTGAAGCAAGCGAAAGGCCGCAAAGAGCGCGGGATCTTCGCTGTCGAAGGCAATAAACTCGTTGAAGAACTGCTGAACTCAAAGTTCAGAGTCAACAACATCTTTGCAACAGAAGCTTGGACCGAGAAAAATCCTGTCTTGGCAAAGAAAATCGCCGACTACGAAATTATCGCTCCCAAGCAGATGGAGCAAATCAGCAATTTCGTGACGCCTCCAGGTATCTTTGCCACCGCTATGATGCCGAAATATAAAATAGAGCCGAAAGATACTGAAAATCAATTGGTTCTGCTTCTCGACGGCATCAACGACCCGGGCAACCTCGGGACCATCATCCGCACCGCCGACTGGTTCGGAATCGAGAAAATTGTCATATCAGAAGACACCTGCGACCCTTGGCAGCCAAAGGTCATCCAATCGACAATGGGCTCCATTTTCAGGATGCAAATCGTTGAAACTGATGTTGTTAAATTCTTAAAAGAAGTCAAGACACCTGTCTTTGGCGCTTTGATGCAGGGAAAGAATGTGTATCACACACAAATCAAAGACAATCAAGGAGTTATCATCATCGGAAGCGAGTCACATGGCATTAGGGATAACGTGATGCAATTCGTAAGTTGCCCTATCAACATTCCGAGAGCTGAAGGCAGCCTCACTGAGTCGCTGAACGCATCGGTGGCTGCTGGAATTATCATCTCAGAGGTTTTCAGAAAAAACCATTGAGGCATTATACAGATTTTAGTGCGTCGTAATTTATAAGCACAAAAATAGTGCCTGCGACAACAATCAGTAGGATTATAACCGCATAATAAACCACGCACATCAGCAAGGTCCTCCACACGGTCTTCACGATGCTGAAACCGAGCATTTTCTTGAAACAAGCTGTGAATGCGACCAAAAACACCACCCAGACCCAATTATCCAAAAAGTCGTAGAGTTTGTCGGATATTGCGAATATAATGCTTAGCAAACAGCGATACAAAAAAACCAAGATGGTTGCATAGACCACTGGTATACAATACTCGCCCCAGTTGTATCTTTTTCGGTTATTTCTTCCGTAACTAATCCTCGACGCGAACAAATATAAAGGTATTGTCAAGACCATCACAGTTGCATAATGGTTTTTGTACAAATTGTTAAAAACAATTACATAACTTATAACTTTGTCTCTCAATATGTTATCATTGTTATTTTCCTGATTTTCTGTTGTCACCTCCACTTTATCCAAATCACCAACACTAAAGTCATCATCCTTACTTCCTGTAAAGGCAAAAATGATGACATACAAGCTCAATGTAAGGAAAAGCATCGGGAACGGTGAGAAATAGCTCTTACGTTTGCCGTTGATGATATCAATCATCATCTGACCCGGGCGAGTAAACAGGTTTTTCAGTGTAAACCAGACACCGCCGTCGTTGCTAAGTATTCCCTGCAGAAAATTTGTAAATATGAAACTGACGGTAAATCTGCCGGTATCGGCACGCTGGCCGCATTCCGGGCAGAATTTGCCTTCGAATTCTGTCTCGCAGTTAAGGCATTTTATAGTTTTCTTTTCTTCCATTTCCAAAATTTTGGACAAAGATAATTATTTTAGTTTAAAAGTTTACTGTTTACGGTTTAAAAGTTTATTTTTCTTTCAACAGTAAACTGTAAACGGTAAACAAAAAAAGGAGCCTTTATGGCTCCTTTTCTGTAAGGGGGTGGCGACGACCTACTTTCCCACAAGCTAATGCAGTATCATCGGCGCGACGGGGCTTAACTTCTCTGTTCGGAATGGGAAGAGGTGGACCTCCGTGCTATAGTCAC